>QLIP01027805.1_pt1 | contig 46051 bp, 37 predicted proteins | sample 1769771 | NCBI WGS metagenome assembly QLIP01 (sample SAMN09428762, study PRJNA476227) | Gut metagenome, whole genome shotgun sequencing project. | isolation source: cecum | host: Rhizomys sinensis | place: China: Jinsha town of Minqing, Fujian Province | collected 2013-09-23 | reverse complement strand
ATGTGACTGAATCAAAGAGTCAAATATGTCAGCCGGACTCCGGTCGCCCAAGGATGCGAGACTGATGGTAACTTTTACAGGGAATAGGCATAATAAATTTTATATTAATTATTAATTAAGACCTTGCTTGGCAAAGAAAATTACCTTTGTCCGGCTCTCGTCGGTAAAAATTTATTCGCGTCTCAGTCGCATAGCCCGCTATGCTCCTTCGCCTTAAATAAATTTTTCCTCGACGATAGCCGCCCCTGACGTTAACATTTTTTGGGGAACGAGGTCTTATCGTTTGTAGCTATGTTTTCAGAAGAGATTGAAAAATATAACTGGGAGGATACTACCGCCTCCATTATGGCTAAAACCGATATGGATGTGCGCAGGGCACTTGCCAAAGAGCGCCTGAGCATCGACGACTTCATGGCGCTCATTTCCCCTGCCGCCGAACCGTACCTGGAGGAGATGGCAGCACGCAGCCAAGCCATAACCCAGCGTAGATTCGGAAAGGTGATGTCGTTGTATATACCGATGTATATCACCAACTCCTGCGCCAACGCCTGTGTTTACTGCGGGTTTAACTGTCATAATGACTTCGAACGGGTAATACTTACCTCCGAGCAGATTAAAGCCGAGTGCGAGGCCATCAAGCAACTCGGACCGTTTGAAAATATACTCCTTGTCACCGGTGAAAATCCGGCCAAGGCTGGTACTCCATATATAGAGGAGGCATTGAAAATATGCCGCCCATATTTCAGCAACATGACCATCGAGGTGATGCCGCTGTCGAGCGAAGACTATGCGCGCCTCACACGCGCCGGACTCAACGGTGTGGTATGCTTTCAGGAAACATATCACAAGGAGCGGTATAAGGTCTATCACCCCGCCGGGATGAAGTCGCTGTTTGAATGGCGGTTAAATGGTTATGACCGTATGGGTCAGGCAGGGGTGCACAAGATTGGGATGGGGGTACTGATAGGTCTTGAGGACTGGCGCACCGATGTCACCTATATGGCGCGGCACCTTGAGTATCTACGCAAACGGTATTGGAAAACCCGCTACAGCGTCAACTTTCCACGCATGCGCCCATCCGAAAGTGGATTTCAACCCAATGTGGTAATCAGCGACCGACAATTAGCGCAGCTCACCTTTGCCTTCCGACTCTATGACCATGACATAGACATATCAATGTCCACCCGCGAGGCTCCATTCTTCCGCGACCATATCATGACCTTGGGACCGACGTCGATGAGTGCCGGTTCCAAGACCGACCCCGGTGGGTATGCCACCTATCCGCAGGCCCTGGAGCAGTTTGCCGTGAGCGACGAACGTACACCGGCCGAGGTTGCCGCTGCAATCCGTAGAGGTGGGTATGAACCGGTGTGGAAAGACTGGGATAAAATCTTCGACTGAAATTTGACATGGTACCATTTGATTTAGAACGATACTCGCGCCAGATAGCGCTCCCCGGGTGGGGGGTGGAGGGGCAGAAGCGCATCGCCGACTCACGGGTTGCCGTGGTCGGTGTCGGGGGACTCGGTTCCCCTGTGGCTCTTTATCTTGCCGCCGCCGGGGTGGGGGCTCTGACGCTGATTGATAACGACACGGTGAGCCTGTCAAACCTGCAGCGACAGATACTTCATGCCGAGGGGGAGGTAGGAAACCTTAAAACCGCTTCGGCAGCCTCCCGCCTCCGCGCCATCAACACAGAGTTGGAAATTACACTCCACCCCGTGCGGCTATCACAAGATAACGCCGCAGGGGTGCTGAGCGGTCATGACATAATAGTGGACTGCACCGACAATTATGCTGCCCGCTATCTTATTGACACTGTTTCTGTTGCATACAGGATACCCTGGGTTTACGGTGCAGTAGCCGGGATGCAGGGCGCCATTTCGCTGTTTGGGGGGAATAGCGGACGTCAGTTCAGAGACCTGTATCCCGAATCAGAAACGCTTGGCAGCGTCACTGCCGGCGAAGGTGCCATAGCTGGTCCCACTCCCGGAATTATAGGTAGTATGCAGGCGTTGGAAACGCTAAAATACCTCGTCGGGATACCAACACCGCTCGATGGAGCACTCTTTACAATAGACCTAACCACTTATCAGACTTATCTTTTAGAAATATGAGCAATCAACCAAATCATAATAGCCAGCAATGGAGCCAGGAGGTGTGGCAGCAGGTGCAACCGATTATAGACCGCATCATGGAGCTCCCATTCGTGCAGGAGCTGGCGCAAGGGGTACTTCCCGACGAAAAATTTACATTCTATCTTCAGCAGGACTCCCTATATCTGCACAACTACTGCAAGGTGTTGTGCCATATAGCATCGCGACTCGACAGAACAGAGCATACGGCAGCCTTCATCGAGTTTGCCCGCGATGGGGTGGCAGTGGAGCAGGCCATGCATCAGGTATTCCTGTCTGGTCGTGGTCAAGCCAATGGTATGTCACCATCCTGCCGTCTTTATACTGCGGTGCAGAGTGCCCAGTCCGAGGCACCGGTTGAGGTGGAGGGGGCATCGATACTCCCATGCTTCTGGGTTTACCTTGAAGTTGGGAAGCGTATTGCCGCTGTGTCGGTACCCGAAAATCCCTATGCGCAGTGGATTGCCACATATTCCGACCCAGGGTTTGAAGCCTCTACCGCCCGCGCCGTAGCTATCTGCGATGAACTTGCCGCCTCGGCATCACCCGATGTACGCCGTCGCATGACCGAGATTTTTGTTGAGTGCACCAAGCTCGAATGGATGTTCTGGGAGAGTGCATACCGCCAGGAAGCATGGCCGGTATAACTACAGTAAAGTTAGTTTTATGAAAGAAAAGAAACGATATAGCAGGGCGCTCTCCATAGCGGGGAGCGACCCTTCGGGTGGAGCCGGGATTCAGGCCGACCTCAAGGCATTTTCGGCAATGGGTGTATTTGGTATGACCGCTATTGTGGCGGTGGTTGACGAGAACACGGTATCGGTTACCGGTGTGCATCCGGTGCCGGTAGAGTTTGTGTGCGGACAGATACGCTCCTGCCTTGATGATATTGGTGCCGATGCCATCAAAATCGGGATGCTTCACAGCAGTGAGTTGATTGAAGGGGTAGCTGCCACACTTGCCAACTATGATATAGCAAACATAGTGGTGGACCCGGTAATGGTGGCTACTTCGGGCGATCCGCTCCTGCAGGCCGATGCCGTCAAAACCCTCAAGGAGGTATTGCTCCCTCGTGCCACACTCATTACACCCAATATACCCGAAGCCGAGATTCTGCTTGGACAAAGTATATCCAGAAGCGATATGGAGAGCGCGGCACGTTTGCTGTCGGGAGGGGTGACTTCGGTGCTTCTCAAGGGGGGACATCTCGACGATGATACGGTGTTGGATATCCTTTACAATCCGCATACCGATACAGTAACACGATTTGCACACCCTAAGGTTGACACCTGCAACACTCACGGCACCGGTTGCACACTCTCGTCGGCAATCACTGCCGCCTTAGCTAAAGGGGGAACTCTCGAACAAGCGGTTGAAGCCGGGATAGAGTATGTGCATCAAGCCATTGTGGCAGGTGCGGAATATGCCATCGGTGGCGGACATGGTCCGGTGCATCACTTCCATCGATGGTGGTAATTGGTGGGTCTGTCAAAGTTTCGACCTCCGACTTAAAGAAAATGCAATCTTCATGTACCATTACCCCCGTTATTTCGTTATTAATATGAAGTTGTTTAGACTTATTTTTTATTAAGATTTGTGAGAGATTTTTGAGCTGATTTTTTCACGAAAAGAGGAAGCAACCTTTCGGTTGCTTCCGATGAGAGGGGGAAAAGCAGCCAAAAAGATCCGCAAAGATTAATAAAAGAATCAAAAATATCTTCACTTTAATATTCGTAAATAAGTTTAAACAACTTCAACGTCCAGATTGCCCATTATTAATAGTCGCAATTAAAATTAGGAATGAAGATTCAAGAAAGTGAACTTACTTACCCCAAGGCTTTGTCTATAGCCGGAAGTGACTCCACGGGAGGCGCCGGATTGCAGGCTGATATAAAAACTTTTTCCGCCCTCGGAGTTTATGGTATGACTGCCGTGGTTGCCGTGGTCAACGAAAGCACCATGGCGGTTAACGGTGTGCATCCGGTGCCTGTGGATTTTGTCTGTGGGCAGATACACTCCATACTTGGCGACATCGGTGCTGATGCCGTTAAGACCGGTATGCTGTTCAGCAGCGAACATATCGACCGGATTACCGAAACCCTGGTTAGCTACGGAGTCCGTAACCTGGTGGTTGACCCAGTTATGGTCTCTTCATCGCGCACCCCCTTGCTTCAACCCGATGCAGTCGAAGCCATGAGGCACACCCTGATACCAAGGGCGACCATCATTACTCCCAACATCCCCGAAGCTGAACTGCTCTATGGCAGCCCGATAACTCAGGATAACATGGAGGAGGCTGCGCGTGCCCTGTCGCAAGGTGGAACGGCAGTACTCATCAAGGGTGGACATCTGGACAACGCAACAGTGCTCGACCTGCTCTATCTCCCCGCCACCGACGAGGTGGTTGAATTTCGGCATCCCAAGATACACACCGTCAACACTCGCGGCACAGGGTGCTCACTCTCCTCAGCCATAACAGCTTTGTTGGCACGTGGATTAGAGTTGAAGGATGCCGTGTCGCAGGCACTGGACTATGTGCACGAGTCGATTGCCGTCGGTTCTCGCTACCGTGTCGGTCACGGCTGCGGCCCCATTCACCATTTTCACCGCTGGTGGAAGTAAACCATGTTTCAACTTTAGCAAGTTCATTTCCCGGACGAAAATCGCATAGCTCCGAGAGGGATGTCGCAAAATCAACTCGAGAGAGCACGCTATCATAGCGTGCCAGATGGTGTTGCAGAACTTGCTCAGTATGGCTCGCCAGATGGTGTTGCAGAACTTGCTCAGTATAGCGCGCCAGAGGGTGTTGCAGAACTTGCTCAGTCTGGCACGCCAGAGGGTGTTGCAGAACTTGCTCGGTTTGGCGTGCCAGCATAGCGTGCCAGGCTCGGAGAGCCGAACCTGTTTACAACCCCATGCAAGAACGCGGTCGGAGACCGGTTCGCAGCTTGGGGTTTGGCAGAGGAATGGGATGCAGCTTAGGAGAAGCCTACTGTCCAGAGGTAATTATATAGCACAATAGCCAGTTGTTAAGCGGTTGTATTTAAGCAGGATAATGCTGATATGCGGGTAGGCTTCTCCGAAGCCTCATCACCGGGTATATCCAAACCCCAGGCTGCAGCGAGGTCTCCGACCTTCGCTTTGCCTGGGGTTGTAAACGGATTCGGCTCTCCGAGCCTGGCACGCCATTGTCGCAAGTTATTCTGCGTATATTCTGCAACATCTATATACGTAATATTAATCAGCAGGCTGCATAGTTTATCAGTCAAAGAATAGGGTATTCACAATCGTGGGATTGTTGCTGGTTACCACCATGTGGCCAATATTAACGACTACCTTTCGTTATTGCAATAACGCAAAAAGATAAAAATTTCGTGGTTTGATATCGAACCATGAATATTAATGCAGTGCGCTGATATGTGGGTAGAATTTTTTAGTATCAGAATTATTTCGTTATTTTGTAATGAAAATGAAACAACTCATTTTCGCAGGTTTAAACAACTTCAATATGACGAAATGGATGCGTAGCCGCTATGTGGCGGTTGCTGTTAATATGCTGATTGCTCTGGCGCTGCTGATGCTGGCCAGATTTATATTTGTTGCGGTTAATTATCAGGAATTTTTTCGGGGATTCCTTACTGCCGAGCTCTGGAGCGGAATCCTGCGTGGTGGTCTCCGATTTGATCTCGCCACCCTTTTCTATCTCAACGCTCTCTACTTGGTGCTCTGCTTCATACCTGTGTGGTGGAAGGAGCGGAGAGGGTATTACCGTGTCATGAAGTGGCTGTACATGATTGGCAATGGTGTCGGATTTGCGATGAATCTCTGCGATTGCGTTTATGTGCATTACACCGGACGGCGCACCACCGCTACCGTCTTTGCCGAGTTTTCGAACGAGGACAACCTGCTGCGTGTCTTTGGTGCCGAGTTTCTGAGTCACTGGTGGCTGGTGCTGCTGTTTGTTGCCGTGATGTGGGGGGTGTGGAAGATTTACCGCAACCCTTGGCGCTCTGGGGCACTCTCTCATGGGTGGAGGTATTATGCCGGTAGCATTGTGGCACTTGCCGTGTCGGCACTCTGTGCTATTGCGGGGATCCGTGGAGGTGTGGACCGCACCACGCGACCGATAACACTGAGCAACGCCAACCAGTATGTGGACCGCCCCATCGAGGCGGCTGCCGTGCTTAATACACCCTTCTCGATAATCCGTTCCATAGGAAAGACCGCCTACAATCTACCCCCATATATGCCGCAAGAGGAGGCGCAGGGTATATTCCCTACACTGCATACTCCGGAGTCTGGAACTGTTTTCAAGCCCAGGAATGTGGTGGTGCTGATTGTGGAGAGTTTCTCGCGTGCGTTTATCGGTGAACTGAATCGCGAACTCAAGGATAGCACCTACCAGGGGTACACACCGTTTGTGGACTCCCTTATCCGTAAGGGGCTGACATATAAAAATTCGTATGCAAACGGTATGAAAAGCATCGACGGGATGCCTTCGGTGCTCTCGTCAATACCGATGATGATAGAGCCGTTTTTCCTTACTCCGGCTGCTATGAACGATATGGGGGGACTTGCGCACTACCTGAAGCAGAAAGGGTATTCATCGGCATTCTTTCATGGTGCACCTAACGGCAGCATGGGGTTTGAAGCATTTTCGCGCCGCAGTGGATTTGACAAATATGTCGGACTCACCGAGTATGACGATGCTCATCCGGGGAATAAGGATTTTGACGGTTCATGGGCCATCTGGGATGAGCCGTTCCTGCAGTTTTTTGCTCAGGAGACCGGCAAGTTACGAGAGCCGTTCGTGACTTCGGTGTTCACCGCCTCGTCGCATCACCCGTTTGCCATCCCCGATGCTTACCGCGACACATTCCCCGCCGACAAGGAGATACCGATACTGCACTGCATCCGATATACCGACCATGCATTGCGCCGTTATTTCGAAGCGGCAAGCAAACAGCCCTGGTTCAACCGCACGCTGTTTGTAATTACCAGCGACCATTCCAGTTTTGCTACCGACCCGAAGTTTCTGAACGCTCAGGGTCGGTATGCCGCCCCCATTATATTCTATGCACCCGGCGACTCGACACTGCGTGGATTTAACACCGAGCGGCTGGCACAGCAGATTGATATTATGCCCACGGTGCTCGGTTATTTAGGGTACGACAAGCCCTATGTGGCATTTGGCAGCGACCTGCTTCATACCCACGACTCCAAGGGGTGGGTGTTCAATTACAACAGCGGAATGTACCAGTATGCCGAGGGGGACCTGTTTATGGAGTTTGACGGCACCAGAGTTCGGGGGCTTTACAACTTCCGCACCGACCCGTTGCTGGAACGCAACATCCTCAATAGCGTGCCGCAAGCCACTGTGTCGGCCATGGAGAAGCGTCTCAAAGCGTTCATCCAGCAGTATGCCACCTCCATGCGCGAAAACCGCCTACTCCCCGGAAGATAATAAACGGGGGGGGCGGAGCAGTAAAGAAGTGTCCTCAAAAGATGAAAGGGCGTTCGATTTTCATGCCATTTACTTTTTTTGCCAATTGTGGCAATTTTAGTAAATGGCGCCTGCTTTGGGGGCGTTTATCCTATGCGACGTATGTTATAATAAATCGAGGCTATCGTGGTGTAGAAGAAAATCGAATAGACCTATCACCAAAATTCCATCGGTGGTGTACCACGGATTGATGTGGTCACGCACTATAATAATCTTCTTGAATTCATCGTTGATGTTTTTAAGAGAGTTACTTTCTTGACGAAGTTTTTCGGGAGTTGGCAGTGCAAAAGCCGACTGTATATAATATCTCTTGCTCCCCATGTTTGCCACAAAATCAACCTCAAGATTGCTGCGCATCCACTGATTGTTTGCGTCGCGTCCCTTGACCTCCACAATACCAACATCAACAGAATAACCGCGGATACACAGTTCGTTATAGATAATATTTTCCATAATGTGGGTTTCTTCCTGCTGGCGGAATTCAAGCAGGGCGTTACGAACGCCCATATCGGTCATGTAGAACTTGGATAAACTGTTGATATACTTACGTCCCTTGACGTCATATCGTTCAGCCTTCTCAATCAGGAAGGCGTTTTCCAGATACGTGAGGTACGTACGTATAGTTTGTGGCGATAGTTCAGACTGCTCCTCGCTCTTAAATGTATTCGATAGGCGGGTTGGGTTGCAGGGAGATCCGATGGTCGAAGCGATGGTTTTTACAAGGGTATCAAACTCTTTGACTTTGCTGATTTTTTCGCGTTCCTGCAAATCCTTGAGGTAGACGGTATAATAAAGATTTTCGAGATACTTGGCCTTCTTCTGATGGGTATCCATCTGCAAAATCTGCGGTAGGCCTCCGTAGGTAAAGTAATCGCGCCAAGCATCATATTTGTCACCCCCTCTTGCCGAGTAAAATTCACCGAACGACAGAGGATATACATGGATTTCGTCACCTCGTCCGCGGAATTCAGTGGCGATGTCCGAAGATAGAAACTTGGAGTTGCTACCAGTAACGTACACATCTGCATTGTCAATCTTGAGATAACTGTTTAGAACGTCAGCAAAGTTACTGACATTCTGAACCTCATCCAGCAGGATGTAGTACATCTCGCGGTCGGTCATTCGACTATCGATATGGGCAACCAGAGCCAGGGGATTGCGTAGCTCGAGATTGCGAATATCCTCTAAATCTACCCTGATTATATGGTCTTCGGTCACGCCTGACTCAAGCAGATAGTCCGAAAATAGCTGGAACAGCAGGTAAGACTTTCCACAGCGGCGCAACCCTGTCACAATCTTAATTAGATTATTCTTTCGACCGTTGATTAATTGATTTAGGTAGTGGGGGCGTTCGATTTTCATGCCATTTACTTTTTTTGCCAATTGTGGCAGTTTTAGTAAATGCAAATATAGTAAGAATAATCAGTATTTCTAAGTTTCATTTACTTTTTTTGCCAATTGTGGCAGTTTTAGTAAATGGATACGATGAAATCGGTAAGTTACTCTTCGCCGCGCATGGTCTCGGCGGGGGAGATGCGGGCGGCAAAGCGGGCGGGGATCAGAAGGGTGAGGTATATAACACACAACGTGGCAAGGTTGAGTATCAGAATCCAGCTCCAGCTCAGCTCCACCGGCACAAAGTCGATGTAGTAGGCATCCGGGTTAAGCGATAGGATATGCCAGCGGTTCTGAACGTAGAGTAGCAGAAGCATCACGATGTTCCCTATCAGCATGCCGCGCACCGCCACACGCATGGCGAGGAGTACGAATACCTTTCTTACGTCGCGTACCTGAGCACCCATGGCTCGCAGAATACCGATAAACCGTTTCTTGTCAAGAATGATGATGAGCAACCCCGATATGAGAGTCACCGCTGCCACAATGGTCATCAGCACCAGAATCACCACCACGTTCATGTCCAGCAGTTGCAGCCACTGAAAGAAACGTGCCTCCATGTTGAGGGTGTTGTCGACGCGGTAGCCGCGATACAGCAACCCCTTGGCCAGTGCGTCGGTGAGGGTGGCTGTCAGGTCGTCGGTATATTGGGGTGCGCGGTTGAAATTGTCGGTAGATATTGAGATGGATGTGCCTTGTTTGGCACCGACCCCACCCAGGTTTTGAATCAGCGACAGCGGTCCGTAGATATACAGGTTGTCGTACGACTCGAAGTGCGAGTTGAAGATACCAGCCACCGTAAACCGGCGCACGCGGATGTCGGTCGACAGGAAGTAGGTGTCTATCCGGTCGTTGAGCTTAAGACCGAGTTGGTCGGCAGTCTTGCGCGAGATAAGTATCTTTGTCTCCGTGCCGGGCTTTGAGTAGTCGGGGATTTTACCCTCTTCGAGATTCGATTTCAGAAACCGTTCCATCCCCTCGCCGTGGATGTTGTTGAGGTAGACACCCTTGAAGTTATCAGGGGTCTTCATTATGGCGGGTATCGATGCGTTGAGGGTATAGTCGGTGATATATGGGCGCGAGTCGAGTATCTGTCTCAGTGTCGGTGTGAGGGTTATCAGGTTTGTTTCGTCGTTTTGATCCGGCAGGGCATAGAGCGATATATGCGAGTTGAACCCGGTTACCTTGTCGGTAATTTCCCTGCGGAACCCGAGCACGATAGCTACCGCCGCCAGCATTACGGCTATGGAAAGCGCTACGGCGGTGACTGCCACCCGGATGGCAGGTGAGTTTTTGCGACCGTCTGCAGCCAGCGACACTCGGCGCGCCAAGAAGAAGGGGTAGGAAGTGTTTCTTTTAGTCATTAGTTATTAGAGAGTCGTTAGTTATTAGAGAGTCGTTAGTCGTTAGTCATTAGTCGTTAGAGAGTCATTAGTCGTTAGTCATTAGTCATTAGAGCTGCGCGTGGCGGCTTCGTCTGCGATTCGCCTATTGGGTTCACACAGAAATAAAAGCGGCCCTATATCTAAAATCTGAAATCTAAAATCTAAAATCTGAAATCTAAAATCTAAAATCTAAAATCTGAAATCTAAAATCTGAAATCTAAAATCAGAGTTTTTTGCGGAGTTGCCAGAAGGCGACGGCCGAGGCTGCCGCTACGTTCAGCGAGTCAACGCCGTGAGCCATCGGTATCTTAACTACAAAGTCGGCAGCATCTATCTCGGCAGCCGGTAGCCCTTCCCCTTCGGTACCCATTATGATGGCTAACTTATCTTGCGATGCAAGTCGCGGGTCGTCAAGGTCTATCGAGTTGTTGCGGAGTGCCATAGCCACAGTTTTGAATCCGTGTTGCTTAACCTCTTTGGCGGGGAGGGGGGAGTAGCACCATGGGATAAGGAAAACTGAACCCATCGATACGCGCACTGCACGGCGGTTGAGAGGGTCGCAACAGTCGCTCGAAAGCACCATGGCATCAATACCCAAGGCAGCTGCCGAACGGAATATGGCACCGATGTTGGTGGTGTCGCAAACACTCTGAAGTATGCAGATGCGGCTCGCTCCGGCTATCACTTCATTCAGTGGAGCCGGTGCCGGGCGACGGAAGGCACAGAGCACACCGCGCGTAAGGGTGTAGCCGGTGAGCGCTGCCAGCAGGTCGCGCCCTCCAGTGTAGACTGGCATATCGGGGTGTGCAGCTATAATGTCGGCGGCGTCGCCGGTGATGTGCCGCTCCTCGCACAGCAGCGAAACAGGGGTGTAACCTGCCGAAAGGGCAATATGAATCACCTTTGGGGATTCTGCTATGAATAAAGCCTCTTCCGGATGGAGTGCATTGCGCAACTGCGCTTCTGTCAGGCGTGAAAACACCTGCACCTCCGGTTCATCGATAGAGTTGATTCTGATTATATTGCTCATATTGCAAAATTAGCGAAATTTGTCGGCTCCTCCAAAAAATGAGCGAGTTCATAAAAAAACTGCTCCACCCACAAGGCAGGCGGAGCAATTATGAATTATGCATTATGAATTAGCATCCCGACCAGGTGTAGTCGAACCGCTCGATATCCTCTTCGCAAAGATTCGAGCCGCTCTGCACCTCGATAAATGTCAGCGGAGTCACTGCGCGTATGGCGTGCCGTGTGCCGACCGGAATCACCACCGTATCGCCGCGCTGTACCCTGCGCACCTCATCCTCGATAACCAGAATCCCCTCGCCGCTGATAAAGGTCCACACCTCGTTGCGGCAGGAGTGGCGCTGGTAGCTGATGTTGCAACCAGGCTTGACGGTAAGCTGCTTGGTGAGCGAACAGAAGCCGTCGGGAAATTCCACATAGTCTATCACCTTGTACTCACCCCAGCGGCGCTCCTCGTACATGGGGCGCTTACCGATGTTGTCGACGATATGCTTCAGGTTCTCACTCTTGTTGCGGTCCGAAACGAGAATCCCGTCGGGAGATGCCGCCACAACCATATCTTTGGCGCCAAGACAAACGATGGGGAGCTCGAGTTCGTTGATAACAAAGGTGTTTTCGCAGTCTTCCGAGTGGACGTTCCCGTAGTTGTGTTTCGGTAGTTCATCGGTAAGGGTATTCCAGGTACCAAGGTCCTTCCACTCACCGTCATACCGCACCACGCCGACGCTTTGCGCCTTTTCCACCACCTCGTAGTCGAAACTGATTTTGGGCATTTCGGCATACTTTTCGCGGATTTCGGCAAATGTCTTGCCGGGCATATACTTGTCGGTGATTGCGTTGAGGTAACCGAGGCGGAAGGCAAACACGCCACCGTTCCACATGCCACCCTCGGCAATGAATCGAGCTGCGGTTTCAACATCCGGCTTTTCGGTAAACTTTTGCACCGGACACACACCATTGCAACCGGGGGTGCACCCGTCGGCAGGGATGATGTATCCGTACTTGGAGCTGGCATATGTCGGCGCGATACCCATAAGCACAAGGTCGGCATCACCGTGCTGCACACCGGCTGCCATCTTTGCAATAGCAGTGAAATATCCCGCTTCGGTATATGTGTCGCAGGGCATAACGATTACCGGCTCGTCGGGTGCAGTACCCTGACTGCGCAGGTATGCACAGGCCAAAGCAATAGCCGGGAAGGTGTCGCGACGACAGGGCTCGGTAACTACGGAGAGTCCGTTGCCAAGCTGGTTTTCGATTGAGTCTTTCTGACTGATTCCGGTGCCAACAACGATATCGTCGGTGAGATTGGCTTCGCGAATCTGACGTACCACTCGCTGAATCATCGATTCGGCATGGCCGTCGGGAGCGGAGAGGAGGCGCAGGAACTGCTTGGAGCGGGCGTCGTTTGATAGTGGCCAAAGACGCTTTCCAGAGCCTCCGGATAGGAGTATTATTTTCATGTTAGCTTTAAGCTTTATATGGTTTCTTCATTTACTGTCGCTTGCTATGCAACACCTTTAGGCAGGTTTGCAATTTATTGCTGGATGTGCACTTTATCGCTCGGCTCGCATCGGGTTGGAGAGGAAGTCGGCATATGCCAGCCGGATACCCTCTTCAAGCTCTGTCGTGTAGCTCCACCCCAGCGCTGCAGCCTTGCTTACGTCCAGGAGTTTGCGCGGTGTACCGTTGGGGCGGGTAGTGTCCCAGTTAATCTCCCCTGTATATCCAACAACTGAAGCCACCATTTCGGTCAATCTTTTGATTGAAACCTCCTTGCCTGTGCCGGCATTTACAGTCTCATTTCCCGAATAGTTGTTCATCAGGAATACACAGAGGTTGGCAAGGTCGTCGACATAGAGGAACTCGCGCATCGGACTCCCGTCCCCCCAGCAGGTCACAGCCGGGCGACCCTCTTCCTTGGCTTCGTGGAAGCGGCGGATTAGAGCCGGAAGCACATGCGAGTGCTCAGGATGATAGTTGTCGTTGGGTCCGTAGAGGTTGGTAGGCATCAGCGATATGAAGTCGGTGCCATACTGACGATTTAAATATTCGCAATATTTAAGTCCCGAAATCTTGGCCAGCGCATAGGCCTCGTTGGTAGGTTCGAGAGCCGAGGTCAGCAGGCAGGACTCGGGCATAGGCTGGGGGGCAAGGCGCGGGTAGATGCACGACGAACCGAGGAATTCGAGTTTCTTGACTCCATTCTGCCAGGCAGCATGGATTACGTTCATCTCGAGCATCATGTTGTCATACATAAAGTCTGCCAAACCCTCTGAGTTGGCAATAATGCCACCCACCTTTGCCGCAGCCAGAAACACATACTCCGGTTTCTCGCTGGCAAAGAAGTCGGCAACGGCCTGCTGGTTTATCAGATCGAGTTCGGCATGGGTGCGGGTTATGATGTTGGTATACCTCTGGCGCTCAAGTTCGCGCACAATGGCCGACCCTACCATACCACGGTGCCCCGCCACATATATCTTTGAATCTTTATTCACGTTCTTATTACGTTCTTATTAGTTGTAGTTGTTAAGCATTACTTGACGATACCCTTCTCCAGGTATTCGGCGAGGTTGGTGCGCACATGTTCGCTGGCACGCTCCACAGCCACCTTGGCCATGTCGGCGTCAACCATAATGTTAACCAACTGTTCGAACGATGTCTTTTTGCTCGGATCCCAGCCCAGTTCGTTCTTGGCCTTGGTTGGGTCCCCCCACAGGTTAACCACATCCGTGGGGCGGTAGAAATCGGGGGAAACCTCAATAAGCACCTTGCCGGTAGCCACATCGATACCCTTTTCGTTTTCACCCTCACCCTCAAAGCGGAGCTCAATGCCGGCACGACGGAAAGCCAACTGGCAAAACTCGCGTACCGAGTGCTGTTCGCCGGTGGCGATAACGAAGTCTTCGGGCTTGTCGTTCTGAAGGATAAGCCACATACACTCCACATAGTCCTTGGCATAACCCCAGTCGCGGAGCGACGACAGATTACCCAGATATAGTTTCTCCTGCTTCCCCTGGGCAATGCGGGCAGCGGCAAGAGTGATTTTGCGGGTCACGAAAGTTTCGCCGCGGCGTTCGCTCTCATGGTTGAAGAGGATACCCGAGCAGCAGAACATATTGTAGGCTTCGCGGTATTCCTTTACAATCCAGAAGCCGTATAACTTGGCAACAGCGTAGGGTGAATAGGGGTGGAAGGGTGTTTTTTCGTTCTGTGGCACCTCTTCTACTTTACCGTAAAGCTCGGAGGTAGAAGCCTGATAGATGCGGCAGCTGTCGGCGAGTCCCGCCAGGCGTACAGCTTCGAGCACGCGGAGCACACCGGTGGCATCGACGTCGGCAGTAAATTCGGGGGAGTCGAAGCTGACCTGCACATGGCTCTGTGCTGCAAGATTATAAATTTCGTCGGGGCGCACAGTGCTGATAACCTGCAACAGACTCATCGAGTCGCCAAGGTCGGCATAGTGAAGGTGAAAGTTGGGGTGCCCCTCAAGGTGGGCAATGCGTTCGCGGAAGTCTACCGACGAGCGGCGGATAGTGCCGTGCACGTCATATCCCTTTTCAATAAGAAATTCAGCAAGGTATGATCCATCTTGACCGGTGACACCAGTAATCAATGCTTTCTTCATGTCTGTAAGCTTGTAATTGTATGTTTTATTGTATGTTCTTAGTAGTAAGTTCAAATTTCAATCCTTAAAGTTAACAATATTCCGCCTAATAAAAAAATATAACCCCCGGTTCAACCATTTTTAGCTGAATCAGGGGCTCTGTTTTGTGCAAAATACCGCCTATGATTGAATCAGGGCTTTAGTTTTGCAATTCTCCTATAAGTTCGTCGATGAGTTCGTCATACTCCTTGAGCACGAGGTTGACATCAAACTCAGTTTTAGCTTTTTCATAAGATTTCTCAGCCATGTGGCGTTTATCTTCTTCCGAAAGGCAAAGGAAGCGGTTCACTGCGTCGGCAATAGCCTCGCCGCTTTTAACCTCGACCAGATAACCGTTGATTTCATTGTCGATGGTCTCCTTGCAGCCGGGGATGTCTGTGGCGATGCAGGGGCGTCCGGTGGCGCATGCCTCCATCAGCGAGCGGTTTAACCCCTCGTGATAGCTGCTCATTATCACCACTACGCCGGGTCGCTGCAGAAATGGTACCACGTTATCGGTCTCTCCGAGGTATTCGATAACATGGTTGTCGGCATCGTGTCTTACTTGCTCTTCGGGGACAGCCATCGGACTGTCACCACCCAAGGGACCGAGCCACTCAAATATGCAGTCGGGGTGCGTTTCCTTGACAATTCCGGCAGCTTCTACAAACTCTTCATAACCCTTGTCGCGGAGCACCCGCCCAACCATCATGAACCGAGGTTTCTCAAAATGATTTTCAGCGTAGGGGAAGTCCTCGAGATTTACCCCTTCCCCCGACTTGAACCAGCGTAGGTTTTCGCTGTCTACAAAGTGTTGATCCACCAGTAGCTTGGCGTTGCTTTCGTTAAGGGTGATCACTTTATGCGCCTTTTTCAAGCCGAAGCGGTATAGCATCTGGGCAATACGCTTTTTGATCCCACCTCCGTTGAATACGTAGCCAAGACCAGCCACCATGTCGATGCACTTCGAACCCGACAGGCGAGCAGCCAATGCACCGTATATATTGGGCTTTATGGTGTAGTTGATTACCAGTTCCGGTTTCTCGCGGAAGAATATGTTGACCAGCTTCATAAAGAAAATTACATCCCCCAGCGGATTGCTGCTGTTGGGGTTCATTTTCACCTTATGAACTTTGGCATATGTGGGGAGCTTGGCTCTCTGCTTCTTTGTGAAGGTCGACTCGGGGATTACGATACCGATTTCGAACCCTTTGTCGTGGAGATGATATACTACATCCTTTCTGAATATCCAAAACAACTTTAAATTGTTGTCGCAAAATAACACTTTCATAATTATCAAATTAAGATTAAGGAGGGGGTGCCGGATTCTTGTTCGGCATAAGCTCACTCTTGAGCTCACGGAGGAGAGAATGTGATTAAGGTTTCAGCTATTGAAGAGAGGCGAAGAGAGAGGAGTATGAATAGTGGGGTGAGGAGGGTTATTTGCCGGGGAGGGCAAACGCTTTAAGGTAGTGGCGCCAGATTTTATCCTTTGGGGGAAGCTTCTGCCAGTCACCGTATATGAGTTCAAGATATTGCACCGGTTCGTTGGGGATTTTTACCACCGTTCCGTCGGCAAAGGTATAATCCTTAGTGGGGAACATCATCGATTTTTTGCGCGGCTTATAGCAGAGTCCGCTTGAGCGAGAATCGTGCACATATCCCGTATCCTTTTTGTAGTCGGTAAATTTGTCAATCCAACGGTACCACTGCTTAGAGTTGAAGAGGGAGTGAACGGCACCCCATGTCTGCCGCAAGTAATAGTTTACCTTACCCTTCGGGGTGGAGGTGAGAATCTGTTTATACAGCTTGTTGCTGTTTTCAAAATACATCACCGATGTGGCAGTGAACATAAGGTACATCAGGAAGAACTTTCTCCACTTACGGCTCCATTTGCCGGTAGGGCAGTTGTCGAGTGGGAAGATATCGATAAACACACCCTGGTAGTGCTTGCAGTTGTCACCGTCCTCAATCTGACGGAACACTGTGTTCTTGTCAATAACCTTGGCAAAGCGGTAGATGGGACCTTGCTTGGTATGCGAGCTGTATACGATATAATTGTCGGGGAGCTCATGTATATATTTTGAAAGCAGCAGGTTGTAGTCTTTGCGCGGCATGGTCACATCCAGGTCATCGTCCCATGGTATCCATCCGTTATGACGGATTGCTCCGAGGACATTTCCGAATGCTACTGCAATCTGCAGATTGTGGCGCACGCACACTGCTTCAAGGTCTTTATACATTTTGAGTAGGTGAGACTGCAACCCCTTCAGTTCGTCGGGTGTGAGATCGTGTGCAACATCGGTGGTGTTGCAGGTCTGTGAGAAAATATCTTTAGAGCGGAACATGTAGCAAAAGTTTTTTAGTTCTGTAACTTAGCCTCCTGGGCAAGATAAAAATCCTGCAGTTTTACAGCAGAATGCTCTGCATCGTAACCGGCTTGGCGCACCTTCATCATCTTCCCTTCGCGGGGGTAATCGATATGCGAAATAATTTCGTCGCACCACCGTTCGGGTCCCTCATCGAGCGCAAGGAATGAGCATTGACCTGTAACATCGGTCTCGGCGGGGCAGCCGGTAGATGCAATGGAACGGAGTCCCGAAATCTGAGCCTCGATGGCAGAAAGCGGTACCCCTTCAAACAGCGATGTGAGTAGGAAGAAGTCGGCTCCCTGCAGGTAGTTGTATACATCGGGCACAACACCTACAAAAATTACCTTGTCGGCAATACCTAAATCCTGTGCCAGCTTCTCTACATTGGGGCGTTCATCTCCGTCCCCCACGAGCATCAGTTTTGCATCCACCCCTTTTGCCAACATCTCGTTGAGAATCCGCACGGCAAACTGCTGGTTTTTTACCACAGTAAAGCGTGCTGTCATGGCGAGCAGGGTTGTGGAGTCATCGACTCCCAATTTTTCGCGTATCTCTTTGCGCTTTTCAGGATTGAACTCGAAGTTGCGACACTCTATCACGTTGGGCCATACCTGTACCGTCCCATCGTTTACCAACTCATCTCCGTAGAGCCATTTGCCGGCTTCAACACCGCAGGCAAAGAGGTGGGTGGCTACCTTGCGGAGCGGATTCTTGAGCCAGTCGCGGATGGCCCCGTCAAGTCCCTTCTCAGAACGTGTGCTATGTGAGTGGGCTATGCGAACCGGGATGCCGGCTTTTTTTGCTAAATAGAGTGGAACTGCACTTTTTGAGGATGTGTGCGAGTGGACGATATGATATTCCGGATGTTCTTTGAAAAATTTTTTTACTGCATTGCAGTACTTCCAGGGTTGCTTAATTGATAAAAGCGGCACACGATACACCCTCCCTCCGAGTTGATTTATTTCATCTTCAAACAGGCAGTGATTCTGCTCGGTGAGGAGGAAGTCAAATTGAACCTTGTCGTGGTCAATGTTGCGGTAATAGTTCATTAACGCATTTTCTGCTCCTCCACGGTTCATGGAGTGAAGTATATGTAGAACTCTGACTGGCATTTCTGGATATTTTAATCAGTGATATAATTATGATTATCGCGAAGCAATAATCTTTCTGTAACTTTTTAGCAGGTTGGCGGCAATGGCTTTCCATCCGTTCCCTCCGTCTCCCTGAAAATCACGGTCTATGTTAGCCGACATTCTCTGCATCCCCTCGCTGTCGGCAAGGGTGGCATCGATGGCGGTAACCATGGCCTCTTCATCGAGCGGTGGGACGGTGATTCCATATTTGCCGTCGCACAACACATCTTTGAAGTTGCCGGTGTCAGTGGCAAGCACCGGTTTGTTAAGTGCAAAAGCACTCATAAGCACTCCGCTCTGTGTGGCGGAGATATAGGGTAATACAATTAGAGTCGAGCGGCTTATCAATTCTGCCAGCTCATCGTTTTCTATATAACGGTTATAGTCGGTTATAAGTTCCTTGTCGTGCTCTTTTATTGCACCCTTACCAGCAATCACCAGTTTGTAACCCTGTTTTGCCGCTTGAGTCTTAGTGAAGCAGTCCATAAGGAAATCAACCCCTTTGTAAGGCTCGACACGTCCAAAGAATAAGATATATTTCTCCGGTAGTTCATTGGCTATGGGGTGGGGGGGATAGGAGGTTAAAAAGTCGTAGACCCCTAACTGAGAGCGAAAAATTCGCTTGTCGGGGGAGACAAGACATCGGGGATTGTCCAACGGAGGGTCGGAAAGGAGCAGGAAGTTGGGACATGATTTCTGCATATTCCAGGTCAGGAAGCGGTCTTTGCGTCCACGGTGACCGTGTGGCACAGGGTCGTGGAGGGTAAAGAGAGACTGCACCCGATGGCGGAACAGAAATATGCTACCCGCAATGTTATAGTTGAAGCTTGTGTAGTGCACCATGTCAGGATGAAACCTGCGAGCATATTTCTGTATTTTTAAAGTCAATTTAAGTGCATCTTTGACCGAGTTGTGCGGGTTATTGGCAATAATCCAGTTGTTCAGGTCAATCAGATTTGCGTATTTCTCCATCCCGGGATATTCGGAAGCCGGAATAAGCGCACATCGCGGATCAAGAGCCGACAGCGAGAAGGCGCTACTGCGCATCGACTTCTCAGTAAGGAAGAGAATAACCTTCACGTCGCAAAGTGCCGAAAGCTCGCGGATAAGCGAAATCTCGAGATCAAAATATGGAGGTATTGTCATGTAAAGCACCTTCAGGCGAGGTTCACTCCCCATCGGTGCCGTTGTTGATTCAGGATTCGGTTTCATCTGCTTCGAGAGTTTGGCGGAGTGCGTCGATATACCCGTGACCGTATTTCAGGTCTGGTTCCATATAATTCCCTTCTCCCCATTCGTTCCACGACTTAAGGAGCAGCAGTTTCCTACTGTCGGGTTTATTACGGATTGTATCGAGCCCTTTTTTAACGAGTTTTGCAAAGTTCTGGGGGGTAGCGTTTTTATAAACCATCCCCTTGACACCGCTGCGCGGGGTGTGGTCCCAGTTGGGCATGATGCACGGAATTACGTCATCGGCAGCATCCTCTTCCGAATGAATAAGGTAGTCGATAGCATCCGAGTAGTCGATGATGGTGGGGCGGTGCAACAGTTTTGTGTCGATTTGATTCTTGATTTTGAAACGCAGTCGGCTACTGTTGTTGTCCGAATAGCTGGGGGAGATGCGCTGATAGGTAACAGACGAGTAAATGCCGTTGGTGAAATCTTCTTTTCGACTGTTGCGCTGAGTGATGTTGGCTACAAGATAAAGACCATTTTCAAACCCGTCTTCACGCGCCAGTTGCTGTAGCTTCTCCAGATATTCTGTTGGGCACTTCAGCGGGTCATAAATCATAAGGAACGGCGCACCGTCCACCTTGATGTAACGCGGATCGTGAAATGCTTTGCTCAGGAATTTATAGTGCAGTTCGGCATCACCCTCGGGGTAGGTCTGCTCCATCAGCAGCTTGTCCTTGGAGGTGTCGTCCTTGTTCCAAAGTTTTGCAAACCATGAGTGGTTGGCCCATGCCAGACAGAACGGAAAATCGGGGCGCCCCGATTCGAGCACCTCGTCAAACACACGCTCCATAAGTCGCTTGCCGTTGCCAAACCAGTAGTGCCAGTAGCAGAACCCGTAGACACCAGCCTCGCGAGCCAGAGCCGCCTGCTCCTCGCGTACCTCGGGGATGCGCAGATCGTAAAATCCGAGATCCGCCGGTACCTTGGGTTGATAATGGTGTCTGTATAGTGGTTTTGCCTTTGCCACATTGGTCCACTCGGTGAACCCTTTCCCCCACCACTCATCGTTTTCGGGAAACGGATGAAATTGAGGAAGGTAGAGAGCAATAACTTTGTTTTTCATATCATTAAATTGTGTTTTCTGACACCCTGATGGAGCAGATGTATCTCTGCATCGTGTGGTTACAGATATTTGTGAATTATCGTTTTGTAGGGGAGGTATCTTTCGTAAAGACGGTGGCCGTTGGCTGCGTATCCCAACTGATAGGATTGGAACAGGTAGAGAACCAGTGTTACGAAGATGGCCATTGTAATAGTGCGCCAGTTTTTGGTTTTCGAGAACCGACCTGCCACGGCATAGCACATCTGTGCAAGGAATATGGCATAGAACGGAGCCATATAGTTGGCAAATCTGTAGAAGCCGTAGGAATAGGAACTGATAAGAATGAACAGCGAATATGTGTACACAAATCCTATATAGCGGTTGCATTTACCTTTCAGCAGCTTAATGCCGTAAAGTGGCAGAATTACACACTTGAATAGCAGTGTGATAAAGTAATTGATGTTGAAGCGGTATGCAAACTCCGAGGAATTATAGTAGTCATACAGTTTCCCGGCATCGGCACTCTGATCCATAATCACGGCTGTCAGTGTCTGCATCTTGCTCGAGATTGCGGGGAACAGGAACAGGGAGGCGATGCAGATTACTGCAAATATCCGGGTGCTGCGCTTGCTGTATCCGATTCTTGAAATGATGGGGTATAGCAGAATCGCTACTGCCGAGATGTGGAAACCGAATGCCACGAGCCACATTGCGGCGGCGGGGAGATAGCTTTTGCGGCGGTAGAAGTAGTACGCCACGAGACCCATCCCGACGGCCAATGATTCGCGCTGGATTTCAGTGTTGAATTCTACATAGTTGAGAATCACAAAGAACACCACCGCCATAAACGCCAGGTAGGGAGCCTGTTTCTTGAAAAACCAGAAGACAAGCATGTTGACGATGGCGGCATGCACCAACAGAAGCAGTGTAAAATCATCGGATATTGACTTTATCCCCGAAATGAAGATGTTGTAAAGCCATTGATAGCGCGAGTCATGCAGGTAGTTCATCTTCAGGTCCTGCAGGGCCGGTATCTCGCGGAAGGTCATCACATAATACTTGGTGTCCCCCCCTATCCCATAGTCGCGGAGTCCCCCCACGAGGATGCACAACAGTAGAAGTCCGTACCAGCAAAGTTGCCTCAGTCGGATTTTGGGCATGGTGGTGCGCAACCCTGTCTGCACCGGGTATTCAAACCTCAGTGAAGAGAAAAATGCGATTAATATGATTATGAGGTATATCATGTGTAGCGTGGGTGTGTTTTTCAGATGCGACCATCAGGCAGTGGCGTCTATTGTCGCTTCAAATTTGGGGTATGTTTTCTCCCAGTTAAACTGGCTGATATTACGGTTCCCCTCGGTGGCAATACGGGTGCGCAAGTCTCCATCGGCTATAAGGGTGCAGATATTGGCTGCAAGTGCCTTCGGGTCTCCGACGGGGGAAATGAGGGCGGTCTTGCCGTCAACAGCCATCTCTCGGTAACCTTTTATATCAGTACATACTACTGCAGCTCCACATATCATAGCTTCCCCAATGGTCAAGCCCCACCCCTCTGTCTTGCTTGAGCCAACGAAGATTGCTGACTCGTTATATATGGCGTTGTGTTTCTCCTTGTCGGGGCGCTGAGTGTAGTCAACCCAATCAGGTAAAAAGTCGGGGCGGGGTGGGGTGCCGAACATCTTTACCTGCAGATTAGGATACTGTTTTCGGACAAGTTTGAAAGCCTCAAAAGCAGTATTAAAATCTTTAGCAGGCGCTTCGTTATATAAGGTGGATACAATTAGCGGATCACGATCCTCGATAGGATCTGTTAATTTGAAATAATTGAAATCGAAGGCATTTTTTATGACAGTGCATTCCTCTTTCTCCTCATTGCGAACAATGTCAGCAAGCCAGTCAGCTATTACAATCTTATTAAGTGGCAGGTGGTAGGAATCGCGAACCTGTCGGTCGCTGACTACCCAATTTTCATACCCTTGAATAAGGTAGAACTTCTGTTTCTTTTCCACAGGGTATTTTGCCACGTAGGGTGCAGTGCGCACTTCGGTGGCTATATATATATCCGACTTGGGAACGTCGCTGAAATTCAAGCTGAATGTGTGCAACTCCTTAACGCGTGGGTCAAGGTTGAACCAGCGGGAGCATTTCCAACCGGTGCGCTCGTGCAGAAAGTAGTGATATATCGATTTCAACTTGTACTTCAGGTCGCGTTTACGCCAGTTGAGGGTGGCGGGATACACGATGTTGACATCATATCCTGCCGCAACCAGCCGGTTGGCATACTCTAATATTATTTTCATTCCCCCTCCCGGACAAAGCACCGGAGAGAAAAGGAGAAAAGTTACTGTCTTTTTCATAATAGATTTAAAGTTTCAAGGTCAGTAGTGGAATTGTAAGTATATGTCGCGCCTGGGTTTTGCGCAAAGAAGCTTGTTAGCTCCAACTCTGTATCTTCGTTATATATGCGGCGCATATGTGTGCGGAGCAGTTTTGCCGGTGTTCCCCCTATCAGAGAGAATGGTGGTAGATCCTTGATGGTGCGGTTCACCAGCGAGTTGGAAGAGACTATTGTCCCCATCGGCAAGGTAACATCCCCACATATAGTAACCGAATTGGCAATCCAACTGTAGTTCCCTATTTTTACAGTGAAGCGGTTGTTGTGGATTTCACCGGTTTCGGTATTCATTATATAGTGGTAGTTTGTGTCATAAATCTGACACCAATGGGCTATACGCATATTTTTGCCGAGTTCAATCCTGTTCATGCACCCTATTATGGAATCATTGGAAAGTATTGCGTTATCTCCCCACACCAAAGTGGCTCCACCATGCACTGCGGTTTTGGTACCGGTGCATATTTTAGCTCCCCCTTTGAAGATTACCGTTCCTGCATTGAGAAACTGAGCTGGAACCATCATATTCGCTGGTGCCCAGGGTGCGGCAAAGTTTATTGCTATCATCCCTTTGCGTGGTTCGGCTTCGAGTATTACCTTACCGCTTCCGGCAATGCGTGGAGAACCGTATACATATACCGGCAACTTAATGGCTGTCTTGAAGGGGAACCACTTCAAGTTGACCCAAAGAGTCAGAAGTGGGTTGACATGATTTATATATCGGTAATTGTCAATGCGGTTGGCAATCTTTCTGAACAGATTCATCGTGAAAGCTTTTTATGGATTATGTTTTTCACCTGTGCGCGGTCGGCTTTTGAGAGCCCGAACAGAAACACAGATCCTGTAGATATAGTAGCTGTTAATATCAAAACAAAAAACATCCCTAAAAGGGTTTGTGGCACGAGTAAATTTATAGGTAGAATAATAATTACGCTTGCTACGATTACCTTGACAATGGGGAACAATACGTTGAATATGTATTCGCGGTTATACTCAAATGCTACTTCACGATGCAAAAGCCATGAAACGGCTATAAGGTAGACAAACCTCACTGCAGCTAAGATAACGAACGATGACACCGGAGAGTACCCCATCTTGAAGGCGACGTAGCTGAGTGGGAAGGCAAGGATGTAGATGCCACTTCCTACCGTAATATAGCGAGACTGTTTGCCAATGGCTTGAAAGGCACTGCTAATAGGGTCGGCAATTACGTTTATCATTATGAATATCAGAACCCAGACACAGAACTGTCCCGTGTAGTCTGGAACTGTTTTAAGCCAAAAATGCAAGATGTTTCCTATTCTAACGATTAGGGTGAACCCTAATATCCAGGAGATGAAGAACAGGTATTTTGAGGTGCGGAATATCAGGTCAAGGAATCCGCCGTAGTCTTTGGATGCGTACCGCTTTACTATTTGAGGACGGGCTGCTGTCAGGAAGTTGCTGGTGAAGTTCAGGATGACGTTGCGAACCTGATTTGAGATTGCCTTGGCTGCATTGACAACCGGACCGAAGAATATATTGAGTAGTATGTCGATACCCTGATTGTTGAGGATAAATATTATGGTACCAGTTGCGTTCCAACCCACAAATCCGAGCATCTCTTTTACCATCCCCCGATTCCACTCAAAACGGAGACGGCATTCCTTATACTTGAGGCGACAGTAGATGATGGTGGAGAGCTTGCTGATTACGAAGACCGAGCTCAGGAGCACGGCATATACCTTCAGTTTATCGAACGGGAAGATGAGTAGCAGATAGACAATGCCAAGTTTGAGCACAACATCGGCCATGCCGATATAGGCATAAATTTTCATGTTTTCGCGCGCAATCAAGACCGAATCGTAAACCGAACCGATAAGGGTTACGGCGAGTGTGAAACTGGTGGCATGCAGGGTCCACATCGCTCCGCCGATGCGGTCGGCAGGGATTGTCAGTTTGTGGTGAATCATCCAGCTACCACCGATTTCGAGTGCTACTATGGAGACAGCGGCAAAGATGGCATAGAGCCAGAAGCTTTGTGTAAACACCTGGTTCACCTTTTGCGGGGCGTTGTTGCCGATGGCTATGTTCAGAAACCTTTGGGTGGAGTTGGTGAGGCTGCCGGCGAGCCAGGTGAAAATTGATGTTATCCCCCCAACTACGTTGTATATACCCAAATCAACAACACCCAGAGTCTGGAGAATGACTCTGGATGTGTAGAGAGATATCAACATGCTTATTCCCATTCGGATATACAGGAACAGCGTGTTTTTTGCTATTCGCTTATTGTCGGAGGCAGTCATGATTATTTTTATTTGCCCGTGATGATTTTCAATATTGCATTCAAGCAATAGAGACTTAGTTTGGAACGGAGTGTTATAATTCTTTCAAAATTTTGCATGCGTAGAACACGTCGTGAAGTCCAAGTCCAATATTGTAGGATAGAATCCGTTCTTGATCTGATTCTCTTCCTTTTATTTTGCCGCTGAGTACATCGCTGATTTCTCCGAACTTACGAAATTCGTTGAAATATTTAAACCCTTTTACGTGTCCCTCATCATCGGCAAAGACCTTGTCGAAAACAGTGTCGCAGTTCTGGAAGCCCCGGGTGTGTACCGGTACTACAAGTACACCAGGTTTAAAAAGATTTATATCATTGACCAGTAACCCTTCGGCATCTGTGATGCAAGATACAACTACGTCAGCATCTTTGACGAGTTCTTCCATGGTCTCGTATATCTCAAACTTTACGTTTGGATAGAGAGCAGAAAGTTCCGACATTACAGTTTCTGCATGGTTTTTGTATTTCTTCAGGCGTACCACCATATCAGTGTTTTCTTCACTGTCAAGTACGCATCGCAGTGTAGCCTTTCCGATTACACCAAGGCCTACAAACGAGTATATTTTTGCCTTAGAGTTTTGGAATGTTTTTATGGCTAGGGCAGCAACTGCTGCAGTTCGCCAGGCTGTAATCCAGTCACACTCCATAAAAGCGCTGAGATTTCCAGTGTCTGAGTCTACAACCATCATGTTGCTTTTAAGCGCAGGGACAGATCCTTTGATACGCGATACGACCTTACAACCAAAGGTATGGTACATGGGAGGGAGAAGGCAGGGCATGGTATTGATGAAATCCGAGCCTTGAGGATGCATGGAATATTTGGGGGGAAGCATACACTCATTTTTAATGAGGAATGCTTCTTTAACCCATTTTATGCAAGTAAGAGGGGAAATATTTAGCTTTTCAAGCTCTTGATTGGTGATGTATCTCATATGGATAGTCTTAGAGTGTTTTCAATGCTTTGTATAGAGTGGAATTGTCTGCCCGGTTGCGGATGGCGATGCGTACATACTGGCGGGTGCCAAACCCTTTCTTGTGCGAACAGTCTTTGATAAAGAGGTTGTGGTCGGTGAGCAGACGCAGCGTCAGGTCGTAGCTGGTTCTACCATCGAGCACTTCGCAAAGGAAGTAGTTGGCCTGCGATGGGATTACGCGTAACCACGGTATTTTTTTGAGTTCGCGGTGGAACAGCACTCTTTCCTCCTTGAACTTGCGGCACGATTCAAAGTAGTCTTTTTCGTACTTGCCGAAAATCTGCATGTAAAACTCTGCAAACGAGTTGATGTTCCAGATTGCAACATCCTTTTTGACGCGGTCTACAAGCTCGGTGTCGGCCGACGCCATTACACCTAGACGTAACCCTGGAACACCATATGATTTTGAGATACTCTTGACAACGCACATGGTGGGGTATTTTTCGAGTATCTCGTTGTGCAGTAGTGTTGCCTTGTCACCATGGTCGGCAAAGTCCACAAACGATTCGTCCACAACAAGACGTATACCTTTGTCGGCACACCAGGCTGCCAAAGCAAATAGATCCTTCTGTGGGATAAAGTTTCCCGATGGGTTGTCTGGGTTAACAAGGAGGAGAGCCGAGATATCTTTGTCGCCGAAGTGCTCCATCAGGTCCGCTGCGGTATATGAGAAGTCTTCGTTGGCGGGGTGGAAAATTTCAAGTTTTTCTTGACAGTGACGATTGGGGTATTCCTCAAAGGTGGGATATATTACCCCTAATTTGCCGTCATGCCCTTCCATCAGCGATTTGATGAGTTCGGCGGCGCCGTTACCAACTACGATATATTTTTGTCGGATACCGAAATATTTGCCACCCAACAGTGAATTGACTCCCATCCCGGACGGATAGTTGCGAAGCAGGGGCTCGAAGTTGGCCTGTATCTCGTCTATCATGTGCTGTTTGGGGAAGTACGGGTTCACAAGATAGCAGAAGTCGAGCAACCCGGGGTAGCGCCAATACCCGCCATAACTTTGCTGAAGCTTTTTGAGCTTCTCCTCGGGGGTTGCAAAGATGGTTTCGGCAATGCGCAGATCCTGCACGTCGTCTATTTCATACCAGTGCATCCCGGTTATAGGTAGAGCCTTGATTCCGGCGTTGTCAATTAGCGTTATTACACGCAACACCTGTTCGTAATATTCATTTTCTCCCAATACCTTGATATACGCTTCGAGGAAGGGGAGGTAGTGGTTCACAATAAAGTCGCGACTCAGCTTGTAGATGTTCACCGTTTTGTAATAAAACTCGGTGTCGTCATAGCTGAATGCTTTTTTAGGTATGAAGTTTACGATATTGCACTCGTCATCGATGCGGACCATAGTGCCGTCCATCCACGATTCATATTTTGATACAAGGGCTACGTTGGGGTGACGGGCGTTGACTGCCGCCTCGAGTATTGCGTCTTCATAGATAAGGTCGGACTCGAGAAGCAGCGTCTCCTGTTCGGCCATAAATCCACGGGCAAGCCACAGCGAATAGATGTTATTGGTCTTGTCGTAAACCTTATTCTCTACGAACTGGATCTTCCAGTCGGGATAATTCTTGTTGAGATAGTTTTTGAGTTTTGCTCCTTCATACCCGATTACGATAACGATACGGTCCAGATTAAGACGGTGGAGCTGATGCAGCATGCGGTCAATGAGTCGGATGCCGTTGACTTCGAGCATGCACTTTGTGTTGTCGGCAGTAAATTCGCCAAGACGACGGCCCATTCCGGCCGCAAGGATTATAGCCTGCATATATGTGGATGTTGTGTTCCTCAACCTTGGTCTTCAAGCATCTATGGATGGAAAACGTGGCAGTGGAAGTGTTTTACAATAGTATTCTGTTGCGGCTGCACAGTGGACCAGCAGCCAGCAAGTGCATTAACGTGCTTGTTTTAATAACGCCTCAAGCTCCGTTTGGTTTATGAGTGCGGCAAGGAGCCGAGCGGAAATGGTATAGATTCAGTCGTAGAGTTTTGCGGCGGCGTCGAGGCGCTTGCGCATGTGGGCCACGACGTCGCGGGGACTTATGATTTTAATGCCCGCGCCATAGCTTAGGAATGTGGAGTACAATTCAAAATTAACTATCACCTCAATCTCAAATGTAGAGCTACCGTCCACGGGATTGCTCCCCAGGTATCGCTGCGACGGATGCAGCGGTTTGGTGCGTATGTAGCTGGTCTGCGTGGCGTTGGCCATGAATTTTATTTTACGCGGTTTGGAACCCAGATTCTTGGTGACGCCAATCACGTTGTCGAAGAAGGTGTCAGCATCAAACTCCGGGTTTATGCGGTAGGGGATATCCACCGGTTCGAAGCTGACGATACGGTCGAGTGCCAGATTGAAGATAACCATGTCCGGCTCGCGCCCACCGAACAGGAACCAACGGTTGCTCCCCCTGCACGGTGCGCACCGACACCCCCTTGTCTATACCCTCCATCTCATACAGGGCATCGCTGCAGGCTTCCACAAGGTCGTGGAGGGTCCAGCGGCGGTATCGGTTACGAAGGCAGTTGTCGATGGTCTTGTATCTGATGAGAGCATTCTTGTTGGCGGGCATATCTGGGTGAGTTTTAGTGGTGTAAAGTGATTTCTTATCTCATGCCGCAAATTTACAATTTAAACTGCGCAATCTATCTGCGCACCCGCAAAAAATATCCTTTTCGGCCCCCAAAAAGTGGAATTTCAATGCGCGCCGCTACCCTGCGCATTGCGATATCTAAAATCTAAAATCTAAAATCTGAAATCTAAAATCTAAAATCTGAAATCTAAAATCTAAGAGAGGGTTTCCCACCCGGTGAGGCGGCGGTAGCGGGTGGAGTAGTTGGCGCCGATCTTGATGATGGGGCGTGGGTCGCCATGGAAGCGGAAGGGGTAGTCGTTGGCGTCTATCTGCGCGAGTGCCTTCTGCGGGGAACCGTTAATCTTGAATTCGAATAGGTAGATGTGCGTGCTGGTTTTGAGGACCATATCTATGCGACCGGCTTGCGACAGCACTTCACCCTCAACGTCGAGCGCGGCAGCCATCAGCAACGCTTTGAGGATAACCTTGACGTGGTATTCGAGTTCCGGTTTCTGCATCTCCATGTTGTTGAATCGGCTGAGCCCCAACTGCAACATCTCCATCATGGCATCCACGTTGCACTCGCGGGCATAGAGTGCGAGTAGCGGACCGCTGAACTCGGTTGAGCTTACCGGTACCAAGAGTTTGACGAGGTCGTTGTAGAAGCCGGATTGTACCTCCTTGTTGGGAAAGTCGAGGGTATAGAAGCCCGATACGTAGTCCTTGATGGTGAGGTAACCGGCCTGATAGAGCAGGGCCGTTGGACCATTCTCCACCGAGGGTTCCCGCATCATTTCGTCGGCCGTAACTCTGATTTTACCGATTTTGCTGAAATTATAGTTATTGCGTTTCAGCTCCTCTACCAGGTGCATTGAGGTGCCAGAGGCAAACCAATAGTTGCCAAATGCCATGTTGCTGAATGCCAGGATAGTGCTAAATGGGTTGTAGATGTTCTCGCCAACGGATGCAAACCGGTAGCCATCGTAATGTAGCTTGAACTCTGCGGCGGTCTGGTCGAGGGTGATGTTGTTGCGCTTGGCAAAAACCTCCATATCCTCGCTGAAATACTCTGTCATTTCGCTTTCGCTGATTCCGCAGAGGGCATTGTATTCCGGCAACAGAGAAATGTCCTTCAGATTATTGAGTCCAGAGAAGATATTTACATGGCTGAACTTGGTGACCCCGGTAATCATGACGAATCGGATAAATTCGGCGCTCTCTTTGATGCAACCGTAGAACCCGCGCAGAATGCGTTTTATACCGTCGTGGAGTTCCTGGTTGATATGGCGCGTGTCAAGCATCGGCTTGTCGTACTCGTCAATCAGTATCACAACGCTTTTGCCAAATTTCACCGAAGCATTCTGGATAAGCGATTTGAAACGACTGGCAGGAGTTTCACCATCAGTCGTAACAGAGAGCATCGTTTGGTTCGTGTTTATTAGAAAATCAAGATGCTTGGAAAGAGCATCTGATGAACTGAAGTCTTCACCCCCCATCGAGAGGTGTATCACAGGATAATGTTCCCAATCCTGTTCGAGATGCGAGATGGCAAGCCCATCGAATAGTTCCTTTTTACCCTCGAAATAAGCCCTTAGAGTAGATAGCATGAGGCTTTTGCCGAATCGTCGTGGACGACTCAGAAAGTAATACTTTGAGTCTTTGGCAAGCCGATAAATCAAAGCTGTCTTATCAACATATACCTGCTTGTTCTTACGAATTTCAGGGAAGTAGGATTCCCCCACAGGGTATCGTCCCAATGTCTGCAGTCTACTCATATATCAATCTGTTGGCTATCCGCGCAAAGTTAATCAAAATCACTTAACTAACCAAAATTAAAGTGTCGTAAGGTGTGGTCTATCTGCGTAATTGCAAAAAAAATGCAGAAATTGGTATATTTAGGAATAATTATTGAAATAATGTTTTAAAACATATGAAATAATTGCATTAATATAATATACCGAATATATTTGTCGAAAATTTCACGCCTATGAGAAGATTTATGTTTATAGCACAATTGTTTCTGATGCTATTTTTTCCTAACCTGGCTGCCGGAGATGATCCGAAACAGGAAGGTTGGTGGTTGGAAGGTGAGCAGTCTCGTTCGCGTCGAACAGTGAAACTATGGTTGGCCGCTCAAGATAAATAAGTACCCAAATGAGAGTGGGGGTGTATCGCAAGTCAGCAGTTGCGATACACCCCCAAAATCATTGGTATGGAAGTTGTCAATGGTATCACCGTTTAAGAGGGGGATATATTGATAAACGTACGCCAAATCAGCTTAAATAGCACAAAATCAGTGAGCTATATTTTAAGATTTTGCGATTGTGTTAGGTTAGAATACGAACTGGAGGCGGGCCTGGAGGATGTTGGCGCAGCTCGGTTCGGGGCGCGGGGAGTCGGCAACGGTGGTGTAGGTGTAGCAGAGGCGCGCCGTGAGACACTGGTTGATGTAGTAGTTGGCGCAGAGGGAAAGTTCGTTGGAGATGCCACCTTTGATTTCAGATTTGCCGAGGTTGGCGTTGGTGTAATCGAAGGCTGCCACCAGTTCTACACTACCCGCTTTGGGGTCTTTGAGGTTGCTCGCCGAGCGGTTGAAGCAATATTCACGGTCCCCCTTGACAAGCCAGCGTACAATGCCGAACGCCCCTTCGGCCTGATAGGGTTTGAGTCCGTCGGTGCGGGGTACGGTCATATAGAAGTATTGCGACTCAATGGACAGCGGGCCGGCCGAGAGTATCAGTTCGGGAGAGAATTTATAATCCCCTTTAGCTTTATTTACGTCTGCCTCAAGCATGGGCACAGAGCTGACCTGTGTCGGGAATTTTGCTGAATATTTGCGGAATCCGGGGCTCACTGTTTCGCCACCGGCACCGTCGCTGGCGGTGTGGGATGCGGTTTCATAGAACGCCGAGACACCGAGTTGTATTATATTGCCATCTTCGCAGATAGGGTGCCAGACGCTGCGGACACATCCGCCGACACTTACCTTACCCTGTTCGGTGGCGTTGAGGGTCATGGAGCGACCACCCACAAATGCGCTGGCGCTGACGGCTCCGTCCTGAAAGGCATAATCGTAGAGAACGCCGATTTTGCGGGTCATGGTGCGGAAGAAGGATTCAGACACCATAGGTTGCATGGCAGGTTTATAGGAGGCGGACCCTGCACCGCGGATACCGAACTCGGGGATGAAGTATCCAGTGCGGAAATACGAGGTGGGGGAAAAGGAGCGTTGGATATATACATCCTTTAGACCGATTTTGCCGTAGTTGTAACCGATTTCTATGCGCGCCATCCAGTCGTCGACGGTGCATTTAGCTCCGGCTCGGAGTTCGGAGACTGCGGCTCCACTTTCAAAGCCATATTTGAGTGGTGCGTATGTTGCAGCGTCGACATGCAGACGCCCTATTGCCTCGGTTTTGATTTGGCTTTGTGCCAGCATGGGGAATGAATAGCCAAGGGATATAGCCGCTAGAGAGAGGATTCTGGCAAAAGAATTTCTTTGCATTGCAGGTAGCGATTTCTGTGTTATTGAAGTTGTTTAAACATCTTCAGATTGTAGTAGTTGTTATCTGTAAGATATGTTGTAAAACATAAATTGAATTTAAGTCGGTGCAAATTTAAAAAAAATTTGGTAGAGAGAAAAGCAAATATTAACTTTGAACCGAAATTCCACAACGAACTAAAACAACAAAACAAATAAATCTAATTCAGAACATGGAAGAACAGATTCAGAAAACATGTCTTCACGATCAGCATGTGGCTCTGGGTGCCCTGATGTCACCTTTTGCGGGCTTCGATATGCCGATTCAGTATGTGGGGATTACAGAAGAACACAACGCTGTGCGTCAGCATGTAGGTGTATTTGACGTAAGCCACATGGGCGAAGTGCGTGTAACAGGCCCCGATGCTTGCCGCTTTGTAAACCATATCTTTGTAAACGACGTTACCGGAGCTCCCGACGGTCAGATTTTCTACGGCATGATGTGCTACGAAAATGGTGGTACTGTCGATGACCTCCTTGTATATAAGGTAAACGACGAGGAGTATTTCCTTGTTATCAATGCTTCCAACATCGACAAGGATGTAGCATGGATAGAGCAGAACGCCGAAGGTTTCGATGTTAAGATTGAAAACCAGAGCCCTTATTACGGTGAAGTAGCCATCCAGGGTCCCGAGGCTGAAGCAGCTATCGAGAAACTCCTTGGCATCCCCGTTCAGGATATCCCCTTCTACAACTTCAAGAAATTCCAGGTTCCCGGTGAGGAAATCATCGTAAGCCGCACCGGCTATACCGGCGAAGACGGCTTTGAGGTGTATGGTAGCCACGACTTTACCCGCATGGTGTGGGATAAGCTCATGAAGGGTGGCGTACAGCCTTGCGGTCTTGGTTGTCGCGATACACTCCGTTTTGAGGTGGGTCTTCCCCTTTATGGCGATGAGCTTGCAGCCGACATCACTCCGCTCGAGGCAAGCCTCAGCATGTTCGTTAAGCTTGACAAGCCTGAATTTATCGGCAAGGAGGCACTCCTGGCACAGAAGACAGAGGGTGTGAAGCGTCGCATCGTTGGTCTTGAACTCGAAGGGAATGCCATCCCCCGTCACGGTTATCCCGTAGAGGTTAACGGTGAGGTTGTAGGTGAGATTACTACCGGTTACCGTTCAATCTGCACAGGCAAGAGCGTGGCAATGGCCATGATCAACAAGCCCTACGACAAACTCGGCACAAAGGTTGAAGTGCGCATCCGCAAGAAAACTTTCCCCGCAGTTGTCGTTAAAAAACGCTTCTACGACAAGTCATATAAGAAGTAATTGCTTTTTTCTCTAAGTCATTAGTCATTTGACTTTAGGAGCCAGCTCCGCAATCGGAGTCCGCTATAACAAATAATATCTAACAAAATTAAACAACAATAATAATGTCTAAAGTACTTGATAATCTGCGTTATGCAGAATCTCACGAGTGGGTAAAGGTTGATGGTGACATCGCCACAGTTGGTATCTCTGATTATGCTCAGCACGCTCTCGGCAATATCGTTTATGTCGATATGCCCGAAGTTGGTGATGAGGTTGTTGCCGGCGAAGATTTCGGCGCTGTTGAGTCTGTAAAGGCCGCTTCCGACCTTCTCAGCCCCGTTAGCGGCGAAGTAGTTGAGGTAAACGAAGAGCTCGAAGATACCCCCGAGGCTATCAACAACGACGCTTACGAAAGCTGGATCATCAAGGTTAAGATTTCTGACCCCTCAGAACTCGACAAGCTTCTCGATGCTGCTGGCTACGAAAAACTTTGCGCACATGAGTAATCGCTATATTCCGCACACCGAGCAGGACATCCGTGCGATGCTCGACAAAATCGGCGTGAATAGCGTAGACGACCTTTTTAACGATATCCCGTCGGAAGTGATCTTCAAAGAAGAGTATGCACTTCCGAACGGTATGTCGGAAATTGAACTCCGTCGCCACTTTGAGGAACTGGGCGCCAAGAACCGTCGCCTCAAAGTGTTTGCCGGCGGTGGCGTTTATGACCACTATTCACCTTCGGTTATACCTCATCTTTTGGCTCGTAGCGAGTTTTATACCGCCTACACCCCCTATCAGCCCGAAATCTCTCAGGGTACACTCTCATATATCTTTGAGTACCAGAGCATGATTAGCGAGCTCACCGGTATGGAAAGCACTAATGCGTCGATGTATGACGGTGCTACCTCTGCCGCCGAAGCCGTATTCATGATGGTTGCATCGGTTCGCAAGAAAAACCGTGTGCTCCTTTCTGCTACACTCCCGCAGAATGTACTCGACGTTGTTGAGACATACGCCCGCTTCCGCGGTGTCGATGTAACCGTAATCCCCGAGAAGGATGGCGTTACCGACAAGGAAGCCATGGAAGAGGCTCTCAAGGGTGGCGACGTAGCTGGTATGATTGTGCCGACCCCCAACCGCTACGGTATCGTGGAGGACTACACCGGTTTTGCCGATGCTCTGCACGCTGCCAAGGGTTTCATGACCGTATATGCCGACCCCTCAACACTTGCAGTGCTTAAGACACCGGCAGAGTGGGGTGCCGACATCGCCTGCGGCGACGGTCAGACATTGGGTATGCCTATGAACTTCGGCGGTCCCTACCTCGGTTTCATCTCGGTTAAGAGCAATATGCTCCGCAAGATGCCGGGTCGTGTGGTAGGTGCTACTACCGACGGCAGCGGCAAGCGTTGCTTTGTGCTTACGCTCCAGGCTCGCGAACAGCATATCCGTCGTGAAAAGGCAACTTCAAACATCTGCTCCAACCAGAGCCTTATGGCGCTCTATGCCACCATCTACCTTTCGCTGATGGGTAACAAGGGTCTCAAGGAGGTTAACCGCCTTTCGGCTGCCGGTGCTCACTACCTCTGCTCCAAGCTTGTAGAGAGTGGCAAGTTCTCGCTGGCCTTCGACAAACCGTTCCTGAAGGAATTTACCCTTAAGACCGACATGGATGTTGAGGCTCTCAACGCCCGTCTGCTCGAAAAGGGGTACATGGGTCCGCTCAATCTGGGTAACGGCATGGTGGAATTTGCAGTGACCGAACAGCGCACACGCGAGGAAATCGACGAGTTTGTAAAACTTATACTTGAATAACCCTTAAAAGCAGAAGACATGAAATATTACGATAAACTTATATTCGAGCTTTCGCGTCCCGGCCGTCAGGGTTATCAGCTTCCCGCCGACACCTATGGCGTGGATGGATTTGAAGGGATTCCCGCCAACCTTCTCCGCGAGAACGACGGCGAGCTCCCCGAGGTAAGCGAACTCGACGTGGTGCGTCACTACACCAACCTGTCGAACAAGAACTTCGGTGTGGATACCGGCTTCTATCCGCTGGGTAGCTGTACCATGAAGTACAATCCGAAAATCAACGAGGAGCTTTGCGCCCTCCCGCAGTTTACAACACTCCATCCCCGTCAGGATGCAGAGTCAGTGCAGGGTGCGCTCGAACTCTACTATAACCTGCAGCAGGCTCTTTCAAACATTGCCGGTCTTGCAGAGTTCACACTCAACCCCTATGCCGGTGCGCATGGTGAGCTGACAGGGTTGATGGTGATGCGTCAGTATCACATCTCGCGCGGCGACACAAAGCGTACAAAGGTGATTGTTCCCAACTCGGCTCACGGCACTAACCCGGCATCGGCTATGGTTGCCGGTATGGAAGTGATTGAGGTTAAGTCAAAACCCAATGGCTCGGTTGATGTTGAAGACCTCAAGCCGCTGCTCGACGATACCGTTGCCGGTATCATGATGACCAACCCCAACACCCTCGGTATGTTCGAAACCGAAATCGTTGAGATTGCCAAGCTTGTGCACGAGGCAGGCGGTCTGCTCTATTACGATGGAGCAAACCTCAACCCGATGCTCGGCAAGGTACGTCCCGGCGACATGGGATTTGACATCATGCACATCAACCTCCACAAGACATTCTCCACACCTCACGGTGGTGGAGGTCCCGGTTCGGGTCCTGTGGGTGTTGCTGCCCATCTTACCAACCACCTCCCCGCACCGCGCGTGGTTAAGAAGGAGGATGGTACATTTGCAGTTGAAACCGGTGGTGACGATAGCCTCGGCAGCGTAAGCTCGTTCCTCGGCAACTTCGGTGTGATGATGCGTGCATATGCCTATATCCTCACACTCGGCAAGGACAACCTGAAGAATGTGGGTCCGATGGCTACCTTGAATGCCAACTATATCAAGGAGTCTCTCAAGGACGACTATCTGCTCCCCATCGAGGGTGCTTGCAAGCATGAGTTCGTATTCGACGGTCTCAAGGACAAGTCAACCGGCATCACTACACTCAACGTGGCAAAGCGTCTGCTTGACTATGGCTTCCACGCTCCCACCATCTACTTCCCCCTTCTGTTCCATGAGTCAATGATGATTGAACCCACCGAAACAGAAAGCAAGGAAACTCTTGATGAATTTATCGAGGTAATGCACAAGGTTGCTAAGGAGGCTCGCGAAACTCCCGACATGGTGAAGAACGCGCCGCTTACCACTCCGATCTCTCACCCCGACGAGACAAGTGCTGCCAAGAATCCTATTCTCTCTTACCGTCAGCTCAAGGCCGGTAAGTAGTGATAAAGTCTTAGATATGCATACAGATTTAATAGTGATAGGCGCAGGCCCCGGTGGGTATGAAACCGCACTCGAGGCTGCACACCGCGGCATGAGCGTGACTCTCTTTAACGGCGACCGCTTAGGTGGCACATGCCTCAATGAGGGGTGTATCCCCACCAAGTGTCTCTGTCGTGATGCAGAGGTGGTGACTCTCTTTAAGGAGGGTGACAACTTTGGTATCGAGGATTTCACCTTTACCGTGGACTTCAACAAGATTATGGCTCGCAAGGAGGGTGTAACATCCCAGTTGCGCGAGGGTATCGGTGCCATGCTCAAAGGTGCCGGGGTGAATACCGTAAATGCCATGGCATCGTTCAAGGACAGCCGCACCGTTGTGGCCACTGTGGATGGCGAGGAGCAGGAATATACCGCCGACAAGATTATCATTGCCAGCGGGTCAACCTCTCGTTCGCTCCCCATTCCGGGGCATGACCTTGAATTTGTGATGGACTCTACACGTCTGCTCAACATAGAGTACGTGCCCGAATCGCTAACCATCATCGGTGGTGGTGTTATCGGGATGGAGTTTGCCTGCATCTTTGCAGGACTCGGTAGCAAGGTGACCGTTATTGAATTCATGAAGCAGATTCTCCCTCCGTTTGATTCGGATATCGCCAAGCGCCTAAAGCAGGCTCTCGGTAAGCGCGGAGTGGAAATAATAACCGGTGCAGCTGCCAAGAGTATCTCGCAGAACGAGGATTATGACGTTGTGGTAACTTACGAAGCCAAGGGTAAGGAGCAGACTGTGGTCAGCACCGACCTGCTCATGGCTGTAGGTCGCGCACCCCGCGTTGACGGCCTTAACCTTGAAGCAGCCGGAGTGGAATACTCACCCAAAGGTATTGTTGTCAACGACAACATGGAAACCAACGTGGAGGGTATCTATGCCATCGGTGATGTCAACGCCCGCATGATGCTTGCCCATGTTGCAACGTTCCAGGGTCAGCGTGCCCTCAACGCAATTCAGGGGAAGAGCGATAATATCCGCTTCGACCTGATCCCCTCGGCAGTGTTTACCAACCCCGAGTGCGGCATGGTGGGTCTTACCGAAGAACAGTGCAAGGCTCAGGGCATCGCTACCGTGGTGGGTAAGAGCTTCTACCGTGCCAACGGTAAAGCTTTGGCCATGGGTGAGAGCGAGGGACTCTGCAAGGTTATCTTCTGCAAGGAGAGCGGCAAGCTAATCGGTGCTCACATCATGGGGGCAGATGCAGCTCTGATTGCGCAGGAAGCCTGCAACTTCATGAACGCCAACTTCACGCTCCAGAACATCAAGGAGACAGTGTTCGGACACCCCACACTGAGCGAAGTGCTCTTGTCGGCCTGTCACGCTACAAAATAACTTATATCAGTGTCTATCTATCTGATTTAACAGAGACTATAAAAAAGAGCGGTCATATCAATGGCCGCTTTTTTTGTACCCCTGTCTCAACGAACCAAACAGAGTGCTGTAGCGTTTAAATCTCAAGAACACAAGACAATTGCCCGTTACTATATATTAGGGGGCAATATATTACTCTGAGACTAACACACACATACACTCCGTATCTAACAAACACACTACATGAATCTGCTTTGGAAAACACTGATAGCCACGGCTATTGCCACCCCTGCCTGTCTATCGCTTTCTGCGCAAAGCGAGGGGAATCCCCAGCGCTTTTTGCGCGACTCGATTCCAGCAACCTGGGTTTATACCTCCGACCATGCCACCACGTTGCCCAGTGACGACAGTTGGTGGAAAACCTTTAACGACCCTACGCTCACCACACTGATAGAACTTGGTGAGAAGAATGCCTTCTCGCTGTCGCAGGCAGCACATCGCATAGAAATGGCTCGTCGCAACTGGGAGGTGGCGCGGGCTGCCTATTACCCCACGTTGGCTGCAAGTGTCGGCTGGACACGTGCGCAGCAGAGCGGAGCCACCGGACCGGTAGTGACATCGCCTGGGGTAGGTGACTATTTCTCGCTCGGATTAAATTTCTCGTGGGAAATAGACCTCTTCGGACGTGTAGCAGAGTCCATGCGTGTGGGCAAAGCCAATTATAATGCCTCTAAAGCGCAGTATTCGGCAGCCATGATTTCGCTTAGTTCGAATGTAGCAACAGCATACTTCAATTACCGGTTGGCTCAATGCCGCATTGAGGTAGCAAAGGCGCAGATAGAGTCACAGACTAAAATCAGCAAGATTGCCGAGGCACGGTTTGAGGCCGGGTTGGCGTCAAAGCTCGATGTGGCGCAGTCGCTGACCGTGCTCTACTCAACCGAAGCTTCAATGCCAGCACTCAAAAACATGCTCACTGCAGCACTCAACAACCTTGCTCTGCTCGTGGGGTGTTATCCTCAGGATATTAGTGGTATGCTTGCGGAGGTTAAGGACCTGCCGAGTGCATTCCAGACAGTCAGTCTCGGGGTACCTGCCGACCTTCTGCGCCGTCGCCCTGATGTGGTGCAGGCAGAGCTCGAGCTTTCGGTATACGCCGCACAGGTTGGGGTTGCGAAAAAGGATTTTCTCCCCACTCTTACTCTTAACGGCAGCATCGGTACCGCAGCCCATAAGGTAAACGACCTTTTCAGTAAAAATAGCCTTAGCTACTCGGTGGCTCCGCAACTGACATGGACTCTCTTTGAGGGGTTTGCCCGCAACAAGCGTGTGGCAATTGCCAAGGAACAGATGCTGGCTGGTATCGACAACTATAATCTTACGGTTATGAACGCTGTGATGGAGACCGAAAATGCCGTCTCGGGGTACGATACATCTTTGCGTCAGATTTCTCTTTACCGCAAGGTGGTCAAGGAGAGTAAGGAGGCGTTTGACCTTGCTCTGGACCGCTATAAGAAGGGTTTGTCGGGATATGTCGATGTTATGAACGCGCAGCTCAATATGCTTGACTATGAAAATACCCTGCTCCAGACGCGTGGCGCGGCGCTGACCTCGCTTATAAAGGTCTATGCTGCGGTGGCGGGGAAACCCTTTTAGGAGATAAAAGATAAGAGATAAGAGATATCAGATTTTAGATTTTAGATATTATATAGGGGATTAATAAGAAAATTTTGCCGATATGAGATATATTTATTTTGTTGCTGCCACCGTGCTGTTTATGGGGGGGTGCAAGAAGAAAGAGAGCAAGGGTGAGATGCCCGAACCTACCGTTGAGGTGGCAACTCCGGTAGTAGATTCCGTTACACTCCATAAGACCTATCCGGGGTTTATCCGTGCCAATAATTCGGTAGATGTTATGGCCAAGGTTAGCGGACAGTTGCTGACTTGGAACTATAAGGCTGGTGATTATGTGCACGAGGGTCAGGTGTTAGCCACTATCGAGTCTTCTAAGTACCGCGATGCGGTGCAGCAGGCGGAGGCAGCCCTAAAAACCGCCCAAAGTCAGTATGAATATGCCTCCAAACAGTATGATGCCATGAAACGCGCTCTCAAGAGTGACGCGGTGTCCGAGATGGAGGTGATTCAGGCCGAAAGCAGTATGAATCAGGCCAAAGCTGCCATACAGAATGCGCGGGCTGTTCTCTCCACGGCACGCGAGAACCTGAGTTACTGTACTATCCGTGCCACCCGCTCCGGACATGCCACCATGGGTAATGCATCAACCGGCTCTTATATCAACGGAGCTGCTTCGCCGTTTGTACTGGCTACCATCTATGACGATGCTGAAGTCAAGGCTGTGTTCGAAATTGAAGATGCACAGTATGAGGCTATGATGGCAGGTAACCGTGGTACCGAAGACAGACTGTTGCGAGCTATCCCCCTTTCATTCCAGCAACCGTTGCCTCACGAGTATACCGCCGACCTGTTTTATGTATCTCCCAACGTGGCAACCGGCACCGGGACAATACAGCTGCAGGGAATATTGAAAAACAAGTATAATGAGCTTAAGGATGGTATGTTTGTGTCGGTTGCCCTCCCTTACGGAACCGAGCCACGTGCTATTCTGGTTCGCGACGCTTCGATCGGTACCGACCAGCTTGGCAAGTATGTGTATGTGGTCAACGATTCCAACAAGGTGGTCTATACCCCAATTCAGGTGGGGGCTTTGTACCGCGATTCGTTGCGTATAGTTAACAGTGGACTTAAGCCAACGGACCGCTATGTTACCAAGGCTCTGCTCACGGTGCGCAACGGGGAGAAAGTGAACCCTGTGCTCAAGGGGAAATAAACCTGTGTAAATAGGGTAATAATAGTCTTATAAAAACCCAAGGATATGTTTTCTAATTTCTTTATAAAGCGCCCGATATTTGCCACGGTTCTGGCTGTGCTTATGGTGCTTGCCGGGTTGATGACGCTCGGCTCGCTTCCGGTGGCGCAATATCCTAATATAACCCCGCCTACGGTGATGGTGCGTGCCAATTATCCAGGTGCCAACGCCAGTACGGTGGCTCAGGCCATAGGTGTCCCTATCGAACAGCAAATCAACGGTGTCGAGGGTATGCTCTACATGAGCTCGCAGTCGGGGGACGATGGCAGCTATCAGCTGACCATAACCTTTGAGAACGGCACCGACCTTGATCAGGCTGCCATCGATGTGCAAAACCGCCTCACTATGGCTCAGGGGCAACTCCCCTCGTCGGTGATACAGCAGGGGGTGAATGTGATGAAGCAGAGTAGTAATCAGGTGCTGTTTGCTGCACTTGAGAGTGATGATCCGCGCTACGATGCGCTGTATCTTTCCAACTATGCCAAACTAAACATTACCGACCCGCTGTCGCGTGTACCGGGTGTGGGTGGTGTGGATGCCTTCGGTGCCGGCAACTATAGCATGCGTGTATGGCTTGACCCGGCACTGATGCGTGCCCGCGGGTTGACACCACAGGATGTGCGCGCAGCCATTCAGGCGCAGAACATGGTGGTGTCGGCAGGCTCGGTGGGTGCTGCTCCTACTGGTCGCTCGGAGGATTTCAAATACACCATCGTGGTGCAGGGGCGTCTGTCGGATGTCTCGCAGTTTGAAAATATAGTGGTTCGCGCCGACGGCAACGGCGGCATTCTGCGCCTTAAGGATGTGGCCAAAGTTGAGCTTGGGAGTGCATCATATAATGTAGTGTCCAAGGTTAACGGCAAGGAGACTGCCATGATTGGTGTGCGGCAACTTCCGGGTGCCAACGCGCTGGATGTGGCAAAGGGTTCAATCAAGGAACTGGACCGTCTCAGCAAGTTCTTTCCCGACGGTGTGAAATACCGTGTAGTTATGAACTCGACCGAATATGTGAGTCGTTCAATCGACGAGGTGCTTGTCACCTTTGTTGAGACGTCGCTCATTGTGATGGTGGTGATATTGCTGTTTCTGCAAAACTGGAGGGCGGTGATAATACCGATGCTAACCATACCTGTGTCGCTGATTGCCACCTTTGCCGTGATGAAGGTAATGGGGTTCACTATAAACACGCTTACACTCTTCGGACTTGTGCTGGCCATTGCCATTGTGGTCGACGATGCCATAGTGGTGGTCGAGGACTGTGCGCGACTGGTGGACCAGGGGGTGCTGAACCGTGTGCAGGCTGCCGAGAAGGCCATGAAGGAGCTTACCGGTCCGGTGGTTGGTGAGGTGTTGGTGCTAATGTCGGTGTTTGTCCCCACGGCATTCGTGAGCGGCATCACCGGTGAGCTTTACAAGCAGTTTGCACTCACCATTGCCGTGTCGACCGCGTTCTCCGGATTCAATGCATTGACACTGACCCCGGCATTGTGTGCACTTTTCCTTGTGCCGCAAAAGGAGTCCCGGTTCTTTATCTACCGTTGGTTTAATGCCGCATGGAGTTGGTGCGAAAAGCTCTACGAGCGCATCATCGGCAAGATGCTAAAGCATTCCACCGCTTCGCTTCTGTTGTATATTGTGATTTCGGCTCTGGCATTCTGGGGATTTTTCAAGTGGCCAACAAGTTATATCCCTCAGGAGGATATGGGGTATTTTATATCGCAGGTTCAGTTGCCTCCGGGTGCTACCCTGGAGCGTACTCAAAAGGTAACCGATGCCATGTCCGAAGCCATCCGCAAGGAGGTGCCGCAGGTACAGGATGTAATGTCATTCTCCGGTATGTCGTTTATGGGTGGCAACGGCTCCAACTATGGAGGGTTCTTTATAATGCTAAAGCCATGGAGCGAACGTAAGGGTCCCGACGGTAAAATCGATAATATTATTGCCAGGGTCAACCAGATTACGAACCGCTTTACCGAGGCTGTCTCATTCTCGGCTAATCCTCCGTCGATTCCGGGATTGGGTAGCTCTTCAGGACTCGAGATGCAGTTGCTCGACATTTCAAACCTTGGTACCGGGGAGCTCGAAAAGGCTGTGGCACAGGTGAAGCTTGCCGCAATGAACGATCCACGATTTGCCGGTGTCAACTCGTCGTTCCAGGGTAATGTACCGCAGTACCGACTTGTATTCGACCGTGACCGAGCCATGCTGCAGGGTGTCTCGCTGAGTGCCATATACAATACACTGTCCTCATATCTTGGCGATTCGTATGTAAACGACTTCACCGACTTTGGCCGCTCGTATCAGGTTACTATTAAGGGTGACCCTGCCGCCCGCGACAATATTCAGGATGTGCGTCGACTTTCGGTAGCTAACGACAAGGGTGAGATGGTCCCCTTTTCGGCATTCCTAACCATAGAGCCGATGATGGGTGTGTCGAGTGTGGCACGTTACAATATGTACACCACGGCCGGTATTACAGCCAACCTCGCTCCTGGTGTCAGTTCGTCGGACGGTATAAAGGGGATGGAGGAGCTTGTGCAGAAAACACTGGGCAAAAACTATGGTTATGCCTGGACCGGCCAGGCTTACCAGGAAACGCAGTCAGGTGTTACCGTTTCGTTTGTGTTTATCTTCGCCATTATTATGACTATCCTTGTACTTGCCGCGCAGTATGAAAGCTGGACCAACCCGATTGCGGTGGTACTCAGCATGCCGGTGGCGATTCTCGGTACGGTGCTTGGATGTATTTTCATGGGTCAGAGTATAAGCATCTACACTCAGATTGGTTTGATATTGCTTTTGGGTATGTCGGCAAAGAATGCTATCCTCATAGTAGAATATGCCATCGACTACCGCAAGGCAGGGGAGCCGATACTCAAGGCGGCGCTCGATGCCGGCGTGGTTCGCTTCCGACCGATTATGATGACTGCGCTCGCCTTTGTGTTCGGTGTGCTCCCAATGGTGTTTGCCACAGGAGCCGGCGCCAACAGCCGCATAGAGCTCGGCACGGCGGTGGTGTTTGGTATGGCGATGAATGCCTTTATCGGCACGCTGTTTGTCCCCAACTTCTGGGTGCTGATGCAGACCATTCAAGAGAAGTATCTTTCCAAGATAATCAAGCCGCCGCACCTCCCTTTCCGCAAGAACGACGGCGACAGCAGCGGTGATAATGGCGGCAACAACGGTGCAACGACCCATGGTGCCAGCGCTACAGCAGAGTCTGTATAGCCACGATTGCAGAACAAGCAGTAGCAACCAAGCTAAAATAACGGGGCAAAGCCCCAACGGAAACAGCTCCGCGCGGATTTCGGTCCGCGCGGTTTTCGGTCCGCGCGGATTTATATTAATATACAAAAATTAAGCTCCGTGCGGATTTCGGTCCGCGCGGTTTTATATTAATTTACAAAAATTAAGCTCCGCGCGACCCTAAAACCGCGCGGAGCTGTTTCCGTTGGGGCTTTGCCCCGTTTATGAATTATGAATTGTGCATTCTGAATTGTGCATTCTGAATTATGCATTAAAAGAGACGGAAGGGGTTGGCGTCGCGGAGGAAAGGGTTGGCTTTCTTCTCGCTGCCGATGGTGGTGTGGGGACCATGCCCGGGGTAGACCACCGTTGCATCGGGGAGGGTGAGAAGCTTGCTCTTGATGGAGTCGATGAGCTGTTTGCTGTTACCCCCCGGCAGGTCGGTGCGCCCTACCGAGCCTTGGAATAAGGCATCGCCTGTGATTACAAAGCCGGCCTCCGGGTCGTAGAGTGCCACGCTACCCGGGGAGTGACCGGGGACATGAAGCACCCGGAGTTCTCCGCTGCCGATGTGGATGGTGTCGCCATCTTTGATGGGGTGGTCGATGGTTATGGCTTCCTCAATTTCGCCGGGGACACCAAACTGTCTGGCCTGTACTTGCAGACGCTCGCCGAGTGACTTGTCACCTTCGTTTGCATAAAAGGGGGCGTTGTATTTATCTTTAAGATACTTCACACCTATCGCATGGTCGATATGGATATGTGTGTCGATGATATGGGTAAGTTCCAGGTCGTTTTTTGCGAGGAACCGGTCCATAGCCTCCCTTTCTTCGGGGAGAATCATGCCGGGGTCAATCACGGCAGCTTTTTTCTCCTTCGGGTCATAAACCACATATGTGTTGATGCCGAAGAGGGAGAATCCGAATTTAGCTATATTCATTTTATTATAAAGTCATTAGGCCGGAATCCGGCAGATAATTTAGTCATTACCGCTGATGCTAGAGAGGAGCAAGGCTGCGGAGCGGGGGTAGTGGCGCGGAGCAGTTTCCGCTGGGGCTTTGCCCCTTTTCGCCCGGTGGGCTCACACAGAACTAAAAGCGAACGACAGGCGCACCCCGATATCTAAAATCTAAAATCTGAAATCTGAAATCTAAAATCTATGTTAGCGGTGTATAGACTATCTTTTTTGTGGTGAAGAAGGGCTCGGTGAAGTATTGAGAGATGTCGATAACTTCCGATTTGCGTCGCAAGGTCTTCAGCTCGGCCTGCAGGTCGCCACCCTTGAGGGTGATGAGTCCGTTGGGGAGGGGG
>QLIP01048494.1_pt1 | contig 46634 bp, 37 predicted proteins | sample 1769771 | NCBI WGS metagenome assembly QLIP01 (sample SAMN09428762, study PRJNA476227) | Gut metagenome, whole genome shotgun sequencing project. | isolation source: cecum | host: Rhizomys sinensis | place: China: Jinsha town of Minqing, Fujian Province | collected 2013-09-23 | reverse complement strand
CGGTTTTCAAGACCGCCGCAATCGACCACTCTGCCATCTCTCCAATGGTTGCTTTTTTGGTTTTGCAGTGCAAAGTTACGTACTTTTTTTGAATTATCCAAATGTTATGTGATATTTTTTTGTTCATCCTCGTACAGCTTGGCGGCGGCTTGGGTTTGGCGGCGCATCTGGGCCACCACATCGCGCGGAGAAATGATTTTGAGCCCTGGGCCGTAGCTAAGAAACAACGAATAAAGCTCATAGTTTACCACTACGTTAATTTCATAAACGCAACTGCCGTCCAACGGGTTTCGACCAACGAAGGTCTGCGAGGAGTGCAATGGCTTGGTTTCTACATATTTTACCTGAGCGGCTGTGGCCATGAACTTGATGCATCGTGGCTTGGAACCAAGTTTTTTGGTCACACCAACAACATCGTCAAAGAAATGCTCGGCATCAAAATCTGGATTCACGCGATAAGGCTCGTCAATAGTTTCGATACTCACAATGCGATCGAGAGCCAGGTTGTAGATAATCATGTCGGGCTGGCGGCCCCCGAATACAAACCATCGGTTGCGGTACTCCTTGAGCATATAGGGGCAAAAAATGAACTCTAAAGGCTTGCGGGCAGTAAATGACTGATAGGCAATGCGCAGTGTCTGACGATGCAGTATATGATTGTAAAGTGGAGTAAGGTGGTTGAGGCCGCGCAGATGGCGCATGCTTTCGAAGTGCACTATAGGCTTGCGACTGTCGCGACTTATGGCAAGATTGTCCTGAAGTCGTCGCATAATGTCGGACATCTGGTTGAAATCCTCAAAATCCTCCAGCTGACGCAACATGTCGATTGCCTCCTTCATCATCTCATAGTCGTTTTGCGACATGGGCATGTTGGTAATGGAAAACTCAGGGTCTTCGTAACGATAATACTTGTGATCATACACCTCGATGGGTGCATTGTAGCCCAGCTTGTCCGACCGCATCATCTGAATGTCGGCCTGCACGGTGCGTACTGATACTCCCTTTGTAATACCCTCCATCTCATAAAGTGCGTCGCTGCAGGCCTCCACAAGGTCCTGAAGTGTCCATCGACGATATGGGTTACGCAAACAGTTATCAATGGTTTTATATCTGATCAGTGCATTTTTATTGGCTGGCATAGAGTCTGGTTTATGTTTATGATGCAAATATACGACGAATAATACGCAATCTAATTGCGTAGTTCCAAAAAAAGTGATTTTTTCCGAAAAAAATCATTTCTACGCAAAAAGACTTCGCACGGTCATGCGTACCTTTGCAGCGTCAACATCAATTGCCGCGATAGCTCAGATGGTAGAGCATTAGGATATTTGTGAAATTTTTGCAAATGCGGACCAATCACAACTTACTACTGGCTAAGGGTCGCAGGTTCGATTCCTGCTCGCGGCTCTAATCAAGGCTCAAGTCGGGCATACTTCAATAGTCTCGAGTCATATTTGTGACACACTATACATTGCCCGACAATTGCCTTAATATTCGAAAGGTCCAAGGGTGGCTTACTCCAATTCATAGACGACGGGCCCCGGCATTTATAAACTTGTTTAAATGCCTACAGGAATGGAAAGGCCCGTACAACAGCCACCCAATTACCTTTCTTCATCAAAAAAAATACAGGTCATGAACGTTAATCTTATCAAAGTTGGTCTGCGCCACCGCGCATTATACCTAAACATCGACCCTTCAAATGTCGATATGCAGACGCCCCTCTCCGCGCCCGTACTGGCATTTGTGACACGTCTGCGCGAACATGGATTTGCCGTCTCTGAGCATCTGTTGCATGCCCTGTGCAATGTCGATGCAGACACGATGACTGAAATTACCAAGGTAATCAACGAAGTTATGGGTGTCGACCTAAACTGGGCTGCATTGGTCAAAGGGTGGGATGTACCAACCGGCGAAACCGGTATGGACCATCTCCTTACATTGATGGCCAATATCATAGGCGGCAGCGATGCAGGCATAGCGGGCACAACTCTGCCATGCGGATGCTTCATTCCCGACGGCACATTTCCGCTCGAGCGCTATATTGGATGTCCATTCTGCGGCACACCCTTTGTCACTTCCAACTTTGTATACAAAGGCCAGGCAAGCAAGCTCAAGGAACTTCACCTGTGGACAGAGCACGACACGCGCCGCCTGCTTGTGTCGCTGCTCGAATCGCCCACCCCTTTGGATAAAACACAGTCCGACTCGCTCAAGCTTCTCCTCTGCGAATATGGCCTGCCCACTGGAATAGAAATCAAAATGAAGGAAACTGCCATGCACGCAGTGAAGCACTTGCTGGCCACCGATCGAGAGGTAGAAGTGCAGACACTGATGACTTCTCCGGCTGATATTCTGCGATATTTATGGTTTGAGAAGACCGGTTACACCCAAATTATCGAACCTCGGACACTTGTCGCAAAGGCCCGCAGACTTTACCACCACATGTGGGGCCCTCTAAGCCAAAGCATGCGCGCCGGCGAGGCTATGAAACAAAAACTCAAACTGAAATACGATCGTCGCACATGTCGCAGAGTTGCCGGGTGGTTGAATACGTTGCCTATGTCGGCCACACAGGCGGCCGAGGCCATGAACCCCAAGCGAGGCATGTGGGTGCGTATGATTCGAGCCCTGCACCTTGGCGAATATTCACGAAAACCAGGTATGGAGCGTCTGGCTCAACTCCTCGATACATTCTATAATCAGAACTATGCCAACTGGCAGGGACGTGTGGACTACGCACGTCAGCACAACGACCCTGACTCTATGTTAGCGCTTCTGAGTCAGCGCCCGGGGCTCTTTGCTCGCTGCCTGTTTGCCACCATGCTACGCTTTGGCCACGAGAGGGTGCTCACCGCATTTGACCGTGTTGCCGACCAGCTACCATCTCGCCTGTTGCTGTCATTGGGCAATAACGCCGAGCTTTATTTCAATCCCAAAACCACACGAGTGGCACATCCCATTACGGGTGTAACCCAACAGATTCCCGCCAACAAATTATTATCGTTCTATGACATGGACTTGCGCCAAGCTATGGTGAAGGGTGTTATGGACATATATACACGGTCAATGCGCCGACGTTTTGCAACTCAGTCCACAGCATCTCGCTCTATTTATATCGAGCCCCAGCTGTACAATATTCCTGTAAGCGTGGGCGAGCGCTCCGGGTCGATCCAAGACATTTCTTGTGCATTGATGGGCACACGGTTTCCTGTTGACGGCGATGCGGTGCGACTCTTCCTGCAATGGGGCAAAGGGCTGCCCGCGCAACACCTCGATATGGATATCAGCTGCTACCTGGCCCGCGAACACGGCAGGTCGGAAGAGTGCTGCTATTACAACCTCACAGCCACTGGTGCCAAGCACTCCGGAGACATACGCAATATTCCCGACATGGTGGGAACAGCAGAATACATCGAACTGTCACTGCCCGAACTCACAGCCGGCGGAGTGAACTATGCCGTTTTCACCTGCAATGCCTACTCATGCGGGGCGCTGTCGCCCAACCTTGTATTCGGTTGGATGGACTCGGCCCATCCCATGAAGATAAGCGAGTTGACCGGCGTGGCCTACGACCCTACATGCGTACAGCACATGATACGTGTGGGCGAGGACAATCTTGCCAAAGGATTGATATGCGGTGTGCTCGATGTGGCCCGACGCGAAATAATCTGGCTTGAAATGGCCAATACTTCCCAAAATATACAAGGATTCAACTTTAAGGCTGTCAGTGGACTACTGGAACGTCTGTCGGCCAAACTATCCGTGGGACAACTACTCGACATCAAGGCCGAGGCTCAAAACCTTGTCAAAGTCAATGATCCCGACACAGCCGACGAAGTGTATTCTTACGAATGGGCACTCAATCCCGCCGAGGTGAGCCGCTTGCTTTGAAAAAACATTTTGTAGCTGGGGCGTGTTATTGGTGTAAACAATAAATTTACATCACCGATGAAGAAAGTTTTAATGGTGGTAGGCCATCCCTATTGGCCCGACTCGTTTGCCAACAAGGCCATCGTCAAGGAATTTACGCGTCTCTGCCCCGATGCCGAGATACGCAACCTTTACGAACTGTACCCCGACAACAAGATCGACGTGCATGCAGAACAAAAGGCTCTCGCGGCAGCCGATGTTATCATTCTGCAATTTCCGATCATGTGGTACAGTTGCCCGTCACTGCTACACCGCTGGATGGAAGAAGTGCTTACATTTGGTTTTGCCTATGGTCCCGGCGGTGACGCACTGCATGGCAAGAAATATATGGTATCGTTTACAACAGCCGGTACTGCCGACAAATACAGTAAATATGGCGCGCAGGGTTGCACCATCGACGAGCTCGCCGTACAGTTTGCAGCTCTATCCACCCTTTGCGGCCTTGAGTTTGTGGACTATACCTACAGCGGCGGCATGCTTGTGTATCCCGATGCTCCCGCTTCCGTGGCCGCTCTTGTAGAAGATAATGCCAAGGCCCACGCCCAGCGTCTGTTTATGAAGATTTAACCATAATGTCAATGTTCGGTTTGTTTTAGCGGGAACAGAGAAGTCTCGAATTATTCGACTGGCCTCATCCAACTGCAGTACTACACCCATTGTACTTGTTGCGGGTAATCGTCCATTCTAACTTATCCTATCTTTAGGCTCTTCAACGTTGTCCTCAACTCACAGGAAGAACTGCTTCCACGTGGATGGTTGGGGACGATGTCGTTTATAAGCGGTAACGGATTTTTCGTTTCGTCCGAGTCCGTGCTAAAACATGTGCAAAGTTATGACTTTTATAAGCCGGTTGATTGAAATTTGGGAATACTAACCAAATTTCATAAAAAGGAAAGAAGTATAATCAAACCACATTGTTATGCCAATTACCTTAAAAAATCTAAAATCATCACACTTGTATTCGTTTTGATATACATTTTTGCTATATTTGCATTAAACTTGGCGATAATTTTTTAGTCTAAGTGTTATATAAATTGATTAATATTTTGAATATATGAGGTATCATCGCTTTTTTCTCTTCTCTTTGCTTGCCGTTGCCACATCTTTGGCTCAGGCTATGCCTTCGGCCTCGTCGTGGGACGATGAAGATGATATATATTACAATGCATCCAAGGCTGCCAAGCCTCGCGTAAATAAAGTTAGAACCACTAACTCCGGCTATACTCCACCGGCTGTTGCCAGGACGTATGATGACCCTGCCACTTATACTCCCATGGCCGGGTCGGGGCTGAATGTCGATGTTGATGCCTACAACCGCCGCGGACAGTTCTTGGTGTCGGATTCGATACCCTTCGACTCTGTGTCGGAGTATCTGAACGGCGACATGCAGAAGGCCGACACTTATGCTTACACCCGCCGTCTGGAACGTTATCACAACGGAGATATAGTGAATGGCTCAAACGACCGCGATCTTATTGACTCCTATTACTCACAACCCTCGCAGGGCGGAACAGATATTAATGTATATGTCTACAACGACCCTTGGGGCTATAATTCATGGTATGGCAATGGTTGGTACAACCCCTACTATTCATGGAGTTGGGGCCGCCCGTGGTACTCGGGTTGGTATGGCCCGTCATGGAGCTGGGGCTGGGGAGGCGGCTGGTACGACCCCTGGTACTCATGGAGTTGGGGTTGGGACCCGTCGTGGGGCTGGGGTCCCGGCTGCGGCTGGGGCGGCACATGGTGGCCCGGCCACATACACCACCCCTCGACCGGAGGCAACAGCAATTGGTCGTATAACAATCCCGGACTTTCGGGCACCCATCGCCCCTCGTATGGCTCGGGCGTGGCGTCGACAAATACTCGTCGTCCCGGCGGCTACAGCGCCGGTGCATCCGGCTACACCCGTCCCGGCAATATGGGACGCCCCGGCAACTATGGTCAGGGCAGCGGCCGATATACATCTGGCTCATCTTCGACCTCTTCCTATGGCACAGGCTCTTACAGTGGCGGCTCGCGCGGAACAATCAACACCAACCGCGGCCGTAACAACAGCAGCAACAGCTCGTCGTATAACACCCGCAGCAATTCGTCATCATCGCGCAGTTCATGGAACTCAAGCAGCAGTTCGAGCAGTTCGTCGTCGCGCAGCTCATGGAGCTCCGGCAGCGGAGGCGGCGGCTCACGCTCCACTCACGGTTCGAGTGGCGGTGGCTACAGTGGCGGTGGCGGCGGCGGTCGTGGTCGCAGATAAACATTTTGACCACCTCACGTGTTGAGTATAAGAGCTAAAACCTTTTACAACAGACTGACTATGAAGAAATCAATTATAGCCGCGATAGCTCTCGGAGCTCCGGCAGTCCTTATGGCCCAAAGTGCCGTTGATATCAATGCGCTGTCGCAGTCGCAACTGTACGGCACAGCTCGCTTTATGTCGATGGGCGGTGCTTTCACAGCCCTGGGCGGCGACCTCTCCACCCTCAACCAAAACCCTGCCGGTATTGGTGTGTATCGCCGCAGCGAACTGGGTGCCACTCTCGACATATCACCCCGCAAGTTTGTTTCCAAGACCGAATCGACCCGCGAGTCAATGTCGAAAACCAAGGCCTACTGCAACAACTTCGGCTACGTAGGCACAGTGCAGCTCGACGGCCTCATGCCCACCTTCTCCTGGGGTGTGACATACAACCGCGTTGCATCGTTTGACCGCTCGTTCAAGGCCTACAACGCACGCACATCATCGTCGCTATCCAACTATATAGCTTCATTTACCAACGCTCCCGAGAGCCAGCTCGAATTTCGCGAAGGCTACAACCCCTATCTCGACTCCAATAACGACTGGCTGTCGATTTTGGCCTACAATTCATATCTCATCAATCCCTCACCCACAGGCGGCTACCAGGGCCTCCGAGGCCAAGCAACAGTGGGAGATGCACTGAGCGAAGTGCGCGAAACCGGCTATGTAGACGAGTATGCCATTGACTTCGGCGGAAATATCGACAACGTGGTGATGTGGGGTATAGGCTTCGGCATAACCGACTTAAACTTCAATCAGACGGCCTATTATTCCGAGAGCATGGAAGGCGCCATCGTACCCACCAAGTCGAGCGTACCCGGCTCGAGTGTAGGCACACTCAAGAACGGCAATGCAGGCTTCGAACTTGCCAACCACCGCAACATAACCGGTAGCGGTTTCAACGTGAAAGCCGGTGTTATTCTCAAGCCCGTCAACGAGTTCCGCATAGGCTTCGCAGTACATACCCCCACTTGGTACAACCTCACTTCCAACAACTATGCCGAGATAGACTATTCCTACTTCGACCCCACCGCTCCCGAAGGCGACAACAACCCCATGCGCGGCAATGAGTACACCGACGACGGCATGTACAACTTCCGCATAAACGCCCCCTGGAAGCTCATGGTGGGTGCGGCAGGTGTAATAGGGAGCCAGGCTATTGTGAGCGTCGACTACGAACGACAAGCCTACGACAATGTAACTCTCAGCAACCAAAACAATTACGGCAACTATGAGAGTAACGAAACCGTTAATGCCGATACCAAAGACTACTTCAAGGCCGCCAACATAATCCGTGCCGGCGTTGAATACCGCGTCACTCCATCCTTCAGCGTCCGTGCAGGTTACAACTACACCACTACGCAGACCAAGGACAATACGCTCAACGGCCGCACAGAAGTATTTACAGCCGGAACCAACCCGGCCTACACTCTCAACCGCCAATCGCAGGCCTTATCGGCCGGTGTGGGCTACCGCTATCAGGCCTTCTACATCGATGCCGCCTATGTGCACACCAACCGCAAGTCGACCTACAACGCATTTACATCCTACCAAGGCTTACAATCGCCCACAGCCGACCTCACTGAGACCAACAACTCGGCCGTGATTTCAGTAGGATTCAAATTCTAAACAAACCGTATTCGATGGCGGGATTTCGCACCACGGAAATCCCGCCATTTTCCATGTAATGACCTCCAAATCAAAGCCAGCCATCACACTCACCGAGTCGCAGAAGGAAGCAGTAAGCAAGTTTGCTCAATTTCTCGACTCCGACCAAGCGGTATTCATGCTTAAAGGCGCGGCCGGTACCGGCAAGACCACACTCGTTGAGCAATTTCTCAAGCTGCTCGACGAGCGCGACCGCACATTTCGCATCATGGCTCCCACGGGAAGAGCAGCATATATCATAGCCGGCAAGACCGACAAGGAGGCTACTACCATACACAAAGGCATATACATCCTTGCCTCAAAACTCCCCAAGATTAAAAGCAAAGGCAAATCGAAGCAGAGTGACAACTCCATGCATTCGCACTTCGGACTGCGCAAAAACGAAGACAGTGCCGACACGGTGTATATCATCGACGAAGCCTCGATGATATCGGATATACTCAACGAGCCCGAAGAATTTTCGTTTGGCTCGGGCAAACTACTCACCGACCTCTTCACATTTGCGGGTCAGCGCAAAGTGGTGTTCGTGGGCGACTATGCCCAGCTACCACCCGTGGGTATGGAATCGTCGCCTGCACTCGACGAAGCCTACATATCGCGCAAATTCAAACGAAAGACCGTGTCGCACATGTTGCGCGAGGTGATACGTCAGGGAGCCAAGAGCGGTATTCTGCACAACGCTTCGATCATACGCGACCATATCGAGCAACAGCACTACAATCAGTTTGCCATCGAATCGGGCTCCGATTGCATAGCAGAAGACTACGACCTGCTACGACCATATTTTGCGCTGTCGGACAAGCGTCCACACTCACAATCGGCCATTATCGCCTTCAGCAACAGACAAGTGTTGAGCTACAACCTTACTGTACGTCGACATTATTTCGGTCGCGATGCACAGCGCCTCATCCCCGGCGACCTACTGATGATAGCGCGCAACAACTACGCATTTCAAGCCGACCTGTTCAACGGCAACATAGTACAAGTGGCTGAATGCGACCCCGACGACTCAGTTGAATCGCGTACTATCGGTGTAGCTGTCAAGGGCAAAGGCGTGGAGGCTATAGAACTCAGGTTTCGCAAGGCTCAAATCGCCTTTCGAGAGGGCTACAAGAAGATAAAAATTCCCGTTACGCTCCTCGACAGTTTTATTGACCACGAAGAAGGTGCCGTTCCGGCCAAAGTGTCGCAGGCTCTCCTTATCGACCTTCGCATGCGCCTTCCCGACGAAATTGCACTCGAACTCCCCGACATACACAGGCATCTGATGCAGGGGCGTCAACTATCCGCCAACCAACTTGCAATCTACGAGAAATACCTCGACATCATGGCCTCCGACCCTTATTACAATGCTGTGGTGTGCAAATATGGCTATGCCCTCACATGTCACAAAGCACAAGGCGGCGAATGGCACAATGTGTTTGTCGACATGGATCGTCACCGCGACACAGCCACCGAGAGCTACTTCCGGTGGGCCTATACAGCCATCACTCGCGGGTCGCGCAAGGTGTGGCATTACCGAGCTCCAAGATTCAATTTCGAGTAAGATCGTGTTTAAAAATTCTTGTTAATTTTAAGCCGGAGAATTTGTTCGGATTTATTCTTGAGTTGAAGGAACTTAGCGAGCTAAGTAACTGAAACGAAAGGATAAATCCGGATAAATTCTCTGTGCACCGAGGTATTATTAGTTAATTGCTTTAATATTTAAAAGCTGGTGGTTTAAAATTCTATTGCATGGCCATCTTTTGGCTCCCGCGTTAAAAATCCTCGGGTCACATAGCTCGCTATGCTCCCCTCTGATTTTTAACACGTTAGCTCAAAAGCTGTCCACTTAAAATTAACAATAATTTTTAAACACGCTCTCAACATTTATTGGCCGGCGAGTGTTTTTTATACATAAAAACCTTGTCCTATGTCAACTGCAGCAACAAATACTTCGGCTCCCGCTCAGAAGCCACACAAGCGCCTGCCGGTCACGATAATGAACCTCATTGTGCTCGCGCTGTCGGTGGTGCTCATCGCATACCTGTCGATTGAGACATTCAACAACGTTGAGTTTATCAACGACCATTCATACATGGAATTCCAGTTTTGGGTGTGTGTTGTGTTTATCTTCGACTTCTTCGTGTGCCTGTTTTATGCCGACAACAAATGGCTATATGTGCGCCAACGCATTGTGTTCCTGCTACTTTCCATTCCTTATCTCAACATAATACACCACCTCGACATACAGTTGTCCTACGACGCAATGTATTTCGTGCGTTTCATACCGCTGGCTCGAGGCGCGCTTGCCATGTCGATTGTGATGGGCTACCTGTCCAAGAATGCCGTCACAAGCCTGTTTATGTCATATATCATTATAGCACTGCTAATTATGTACTTCAGTTCGCTGATATTCTATCAACGCGAGCTTGGTATAAATCCGCAGGTAAATTCATATTGGACAGCCTTGTGGTGGTCGGCCATGAATATGGCCACCGTAGGGTGCTATATCAATCCGGTGACAGTGGCCGGAAAAATCGTGGCGGTAATACTCCCGATTACAGGTATGATTCTATTCCCGCTGTTTACGGTGTACCTCACCAACTACGTGCAACGCACCATGCAACGTATGCACGATAACGACGCAAAAAAATATTAGAGTTATTTTACAATACTCTTGCGGCCGTTGTGTATATAGATACCCGGACTCGTGGGGACACTGTGAGGGTATCCGTGTAGGTCGTACCACACATCATCGCTTATGGATGAGTCTGTTATGTCTATAAGTCCTGCTCCCGGCTGAGCAATATTGTGCTTGTACACACCTTCCACCTTGGCAGTCAGAGGTGTTTGAGTGCCAAAAAAGGTCATCATGCATATCTGCGGAGCTATGCCCGCCGCACGCATCGACGGAGTGAGGTCGAAGCGCACCTGGGCGGAGCCGGAAGCAACATCCTCCAAACTTGTCCCCTCGTAAAATGCCACTTTCCAACCGGCATTGACAGGCTCTTTAAACTTTATGAGCAGATAGTCACAATCGGCCACGTCAACATTGAGCATCTTGAAGGCTATCTGCAGGTCGCCTGTGGCAGTATAGAGAGTGTATCCGTCGCATTGCTGCACAGCCGTTCGGGCAAAATCGTCGTACTGAGTTCCCTGGCTTTGTGGTATCTCTATCAGAGTGCCCGTAGCATCCTGCTCTGGAGGCAGAGGGGCATCTGTGCAGTTGACCGGTTCAGCAGGCTGAGTCACCGAACGCACATCCATGTGTTCTGCAACTATCGTAGCGTCTGACTTTACAATTATTACACGATAGTGACCGAATGAGTCGACTGTAAAAGGAATAACCACATCCCGCCCCACATTACAGGCCTTGGACAGGAGTTGCTCGCCGGCAAGGGTTTCGATTTTCACATAAAACAGCGCTGAGTCGTTGCCTTGCACATGAGCTGTGAGTGCGTAATGGCCGGGCTCGAATTGAAGTGAGTGATACACATTGTTGTCGCCGTTGTTAGGGCGAGGCGAGGTGCCGTATTCAAATCGTGTGCGAGTGGCATTGACTGTCCATCCGTGCTCGGCAGGATTGAAACCGTCGACGTCGAGGCTTATGCGCCACTTGAGGCTACGGTCGCAACTGTCGGTAAGTGTAAAGCGGTTGAAGAATCGCCACATTGTGAGGCTTGAGTTGTTGTCGGGTGTGTTGCTGGTATAGTCGTTGTGTCCCATGCCATTTACCTCAATATACTCGTAGGGAAAGCTCTCGTTGTCGGCAAGCGGGGTATATACGCTCTTGGTGTATCGTCCCGACACGGCAGTTACTTCCGGCACCGGATTGCAGCCGTTGCGCGCTACCATCGCGTCGCGTATCACGGGCATGAGAGAGTATTTTACGAAGTCGTCCGACTTGCCGTGTATATGCAGAAACGGCACGGGGCGAGTGCCTGTAACACTGTGATGGAACTCATTGAGCTGAAAACCGCTAATCGATGCAAAGGCCGCAAAAATATCGGCACATGCCGTAGAACTGGCATAGGTCATCATACCACCGTTGGAGAATCCACAGCAATATATCCGGTTGCGGTCGATAGACCGAGTGGCGGCCACATCGTCGATAACGGCCTTAAGAAACCTTGCATCTTCGTTGTATCTGCCAGTGGCATTCCAGCCTGGCACGATGCCAAATGGACCAAAGTTTTGGTTTTCGCCCTGCGGATATACCACAATACACTTGGCGGCATCGGCCACGGATGTTCTGAACGGGCTGCGGTCGGTGTCGTGACCGGCCGCACCATGAAGCGACACTACAAGCGGGGCATCGGCACCAATGCCGTCGGGAACATATAATATATATCGTCGCACACGGCCTTCGAAGTCGATGTTGCGCTGCTCATTGACAACGGCAGCCTGTGACACAAAGCCGTATAATGCAACTATGGCGCTGATTATTACTCTTTTCATGATAACGGGTTATATTTTGCAAAATTAGCAATCATATCTCTATGGACCGTTGCATTTAACTTATTTTAATAAAAGAATTCCTATCTTCCTTAAAAACTGTCTGTAACTCTTGCATAATAATGACTAAATGAGTAATTTTGCACAAACACAAACTACCCTTCACCAATCATTAACTTTCAGTGCAACCTACTTGCTACATAATTGGTTATTTATTAATTGTCACTGCAATATATGCTTTCGGCTGCTGGTATCAAGCAGGTTGCAGACACGATAAGTGGCATGGTTATGCCACATTTGCCGCTGCGGCCGCGATAGGGCTTTATATCGGCCTTCGTCCGCTGTCGATAGGCAATGACGTGAAGCTCTATATATCCTGGTTTTATTATATCAAACATTATGGGATTGAATCGTTTACGCATCTACGCGTAATACGCGAACCGATATTTTCGTTTCTGGTATGGCTTGTAACGCTGTGTTCGAGCCCGCGGCTTCTATTTGTTTTCGTTGCCTTGCTCACCTCGGCAGGATGGGCGCTGTGGGCCCGAAGAGCCGGTGCGCAAAGTAAAATCGGTGCTGCGCTGATTCTGACGGCATACGTTGCTACATCGTTCACCTGCTACAACAGTTATACAAATATCATTCGCAATGGTTTGGCTATGCCCGTATTGATGCTTGCCGTGTATTGGCTGTTCCGCGACAATTGGCTTAAGTTTTTGCTGTTTGGTCTATTGGCCATTAGCATCCATACCAGTGCTTTCATATTTTTGGCCCTTGCGACCGCTACTCGCATCTTGCAGCGCATCGACATGAAATACATGATTGGTGTTTTTGTATTATTTCTTGCAATATCTGCCATGGGTATCAGTGTACTTACTGTTTGGCCCGCTCATCCCAATATCCCAAGTCCTTACGAAATCATTTCTTATTATAAAGATGCGGCTGACTATCGCACAGGCTTCCGTCCAACTTTTGCCTTGTACAATACCTTGTGGCTTGCTGTGATATTGGCACTCAGGTATTTCAACGGCAAGGAGATGACTGGCAACTCGGATGTGTGGTTGAAGCTCTACATTGTTGCATCATGCCTCTTCTTCATGTGGTTTGCCCTACCCTACTCCGACCGCATCGGCAATTATAGCTGGATACTCATTGGTCCACTTCTTTGGGCTTATTCTCAGCAACTTAAATCAAAGTATCGAATCATAGTGTTTTCTTTATTTCTTACGGCCAACTGTTTAATAATGCTCGCATGACAACACCCAAAGTTTCCGTATTGATACCTGTGTACAACACAGCCCGCTTTCTGCGCAAATGCTTCGACAGCCTTGTTGCTCAAACACTTACAGACATAGAGTTTGTCGTTGTCAACGACGGCTCCACTGATTGCAGCCTTGCGATATGCCGAGAGTATGCCGCGCGCGACAGCCGATTCAAGGTCATAAGTCAGACTAACAGCGGGTCGGCTGTGGCGCGGCAGACAGCCCTGTCGAGCGCTGCGGGCGAATTTGTAATTGTGTGCGACTCAGACGATTGGGCCGATCCTAAACTCTATGAGACACTCTACGACAAAGCCATGGCCACCAAGGCCGACATTACTATCTGCGGCCATTATCGTGAATATGACCGTGGCACTGTGCAATGGAAGCCGCAGTACAAAGAGCATAACGGATATGTCGACCCCGACGACTTTATACTCCGCGAGCACTGCTGCTCTTGGTCTATGCTCATAAAACGCTCGTTTATAGACAATAACAATATCACATACGACCCACGCGTGAGCCTTGGCGAGGATCGTCTGCTAAACTATAAACTGACCATGTGCAAGCCCCGCATAGTACAGGTGCAACAATGCTTGTATCACTATCGCCGACGCAAGGGCGAGGAGTCTTATACCAACTCGATATGCCACGCAAGCATAGACCAGCTGCGCGTGATGCACGATTGGATCAAAGAATCTTTTACAGGCCATGCCCGTCAGCAACTCATACACGAGAGCGCTCTCAATCTGGCATTTGCCTGCCTGCGTTCGGCCGACACCGACTCAAACTATCTGCGCCGATTCAGCGACACGGAACTCAAATGGCATCACATACGACGCATGCCCAAGTCGCTTAAATGGCTCATTGTTGCGTCGAGCAAGATTATTCCCGTCCAAGCCGTGCGACTTGCCGTCAAGACTGCATATCCGCTTGTCTATAAATAAAAAATGAGGGCCAAAGCCCTCATTTTTTATGCAAACACTTCGCGATGGTGGCGCGGTGCGATAACTTCGTCGGCGGCGTGGTGACCAAAGTCGCCTTCGGTCGATACAAATACCCAGTCGATGTCGCTGCGACGCTTGAGGTCGCCTGTGAAGAATGCTTCGGCCTGGGGCGAACCTACGACAACAAGGCGCTCAACCCCGGCTTCGCGAGCTGCATTGACCATCTCGTTGTAGTGCTTGAGGATGAAGTCGTTTTCGTCCTTATTGGTCTGATTGTCGTCAAAGGTCATTATCACATCGTGATATCCTGCAAAGTCGTCGACCATGGTCTGCTTGTGCATTGCGTCGAGGCGAGCCACTGTGAGGCGAGGATTTGCGTCCATGAGGCGCTCGGGCGAGTTTACAAATACCTTGATATCTACGTCGCGGTGCAGCAGAGCGCTCAACACTTCGGCCAGCACATGGCCGTTGATGCCGGTAACGGCTATTTCTTTCATCATGTTGAATGTTATTTTTTGAGTGTTATCTTTTATTAGTTAACAATTCGAGGACCGGCTTGTTTGATAATTACAACAAATTTTACTAAATTTGCAAATTATGAATACTCTGCCCCAAGACCCATATATGCTGTTGAGCGCGGTCAATATGAAACTCCGCGACTCATACTCTTCCCTTGCCGAAATGTGCGACGACCTCGATGTGGACCAAGCCGAGCTCGAAGCTCGTTTGGCCGCGGCTGGTTTTACTTATGATTCCATCAACAACCGGTTTGCATGATGGCAGAATTGGAATATTTAAAACAGCTAAACGACCAGCAACGCGCCGCCGTTGAATACATCGACGGCCCTCAACGCGTGATTGCCGGAGCCGGCTCGGGCAAGACTCGCGTGCTAACATACAAGATAGTGCACCTTCTGGCCCAGGGATACGAACCATATCGTATTCTTGCCCTGACATTCACCAACAAGGCCGCCCGCGAGATGCGCGAGCGTATCCAGGCACTGGTGGGCGAGCAGAGCGCCGCGAGGCTGTGGATGGGTACTTTTCACAGCATCTTCTCCCGCATCCTGCGCAGCAATGCCGACCGCGTGGGCCACTCCCGCAACTTCACCATATACGACCAGTCGGATTCTCGGTCACTGATCAAGATGATTATCAAGGACATGGAGCTCGACGAAAAAGTGTACAAGGCCGCCACGGTGGCCAATGCCATATCCTGGGCCAAGAATGCCCTTATATCGCCAGATGCCTATGAAGCCGATGCCGAGCTGATGCGTTCCGACCGCGATGCACGTCGACCCCGAACATCCGAAATCTATCGACGATACATGAAACGATGCCTCGTGGCCGACTCGATGGACTTTGACGACCTGCTCTATTACACGGCCGTGCTGTTGCGCGACAATCCCGATGTACTGCGCCATTATCGTGAGTTTTTCAGATACGTGCTCGTCGACGAGTATCAAGACACTAATTTTGCTCAGAATTACATACTTACAATGCTCACCCGCGACATAGGCAACCTCTGCGTGGTGGGCGACGATGCTCAGAGCATTTACTCGTTTCGCGGAGCCAATATCCGTAACATTCTGGGACTCAACAACGCCTATCCCAACCTGCACACTTTCAAACTCGAACAAAACTATCGTTCGACACAGAACATTATAAACGCCGCCAACAAGCTCATAGCCAAGAACGAACAGCAGATACCCAAAAACGTGTATTCGCTCAACGAGCCCGGCGAGCGCGTGGAAGTGCAGGCCGGACATACCGACTACGACGAGGCCGGACTCGTGGCCTCGGCCATCATAAAGCAACGTGCACTGACCGGCGACCCGCTGAGCGAGTTTGCCATACTCTATCGCACCAACGCCCAGAGCCGTGTGCTCGAAGAGGCTTTGCGCCGACGCAACCTGTCCTACCGCATATACGGTGGCCTCGCATTTTACCAGCGCATGGAAGTAAAAGATGCGATGGCCTACTTCCGCATGTGTGTCAATCCCAACGACGACGAAGCTCTGCGCCGCATCATCAACGTGCCCTCGCGCGGTATCGGAGGCACTACGCTGAGCAAGCTTGCCGCGGCTGCCATCGAGAGCGGCACTTCGATGTGGCAGGTGGCCGAAGCTCCGTCGCTCTACAGCCTGCCCATCAACTCGGGCACGATGAAGAAACTTGCTGGATTTGTCGAAACCATTCGCTCGATAACCGACTCTGTCAAAGGTCTCAACGCCGAGGAAGCTGCCCGCACTATCATAAAGCATACTGGCATGATGGCGCAGTTTCTGTCGGAACATACCCCCGAAAACGTATCGCGTATCCAGAACCTTGACGAACTCATAAAAAGCGCGCACGAATTTGTGTCAGACCGGAACGAAGCCGGCGAAACCGACTCAACGGGGCTGGCCGATTTCCTGTCGAACGCCGCTCTGCAAACCGACCAGGATTCCGATAATCCCGAACTTGCCGACTCTATCACGCTAATGACAATCCACGCCGCCAAGGGTTTGGAATTCAACCATATATTCGTGGTGGGCGTAGAGGAGAACCTCCTCCCTTCGAGCATGGGCAACGGTACTGCCGAAGAGGTCGAGGAAGAGCGAAGACTATTTTACGTGGCTCTGACCCGCGCACGCAAATTCTGCATGCTGTCCTATGCCGGCAGTCGCTATCTCAACGGGCAGACCATGACCTGCCGACCATCGCGATTTATACGCGACATCGGACCGCAACTGCTCAAATTCAGCTACGGAGCCCAGGCATCGGTTATGGGCAGCAACCGCGACCCATGGCTCACGCGACAGCCGTCGCGACAGTCGAGCACCCCGGCCGCCCCGGCACCTCCTGTCGCTCGCCCCATAGTCAGGTCGTCGACACCAAGCGCCCCGACTGCCGCATCGCCCGGAGCCACACACAGCAAAAACAGCCTTGCCACAGGCATGGCCATTCTACACTCAAAGTTTGGGCGAGGAGTAATACTGTCGCTCGACTCCTCGGATATCGGCGACTCGGCCGTAGTGCAATTTGACAACGAGCCCGATCCTAAAAAGCTACTGCTTAAATTTGCAAAATTTACAATACTCGACAAATGACCGTAAACGACATACCCACCCCGGCCTATGTGGTCTATGAAGACCGCCTGCGCCGCAACCTTGCACTCATCGACTCCGTAAAACAGCGGGCCGGTGTCGACATCATTATGGCCTTCAAAGCCAATGCCCTCTGGCGCAGTTTCCCTATCATTGCCGAATACTGCCGCAACTCCACTGCCAGCTCGCTCAACGAGCTGCGACTCGGCCGCGAATTTCTGGGCGGCGAGGTGCACAGTTACTGCCCCGCCTATACACCTGCCACAATAGATGAATACATAGCAGGCTCGTCGCACATCACATTCAACTCCGTGAGCCAGTACGAGCGCTTTGCCGAGCTTCTGCGTCAGGCCGAGGCCGCCACAGGACGTCACGTATCGCCGGGATTGCGTGTCAACCCTAAATGCTCTGTAATCGAGACAGATATTTACAACCCCGCACTGCCCGGGTCGCGCTTTGGTGCCGATTCCGCAACTATCGGCGACACTCTGCCCGAAGGAATCGAAGGCCTGCACTTCCACGCACTGTGCGAGAGCGACAGTCACGACCTGGAACGCGTGCTTCAGGCCTTTGAAGAGCAGTTTGGCAAATATCTCGACTCTGTGAAGTGGGTCAACATGGGCGGTGGCCATCTCATGACACGCGAAGGATACGACATTGACCATCTCGTTAAGGTACTAACCGATTTCCGTGCACGTCACCCACACCTTAAGGTGATTCTTGAGCCGGGCAGTGCGTTTACCTGGCGCACAGGCGACCTCCTCACTTCTGTCGTAGACATTGTCGAAAACGACGGCATCAAAACAGCCATTATCGACGCATCGTTTGCCTGCCATATGCCCGACACTCTCGAGATGCCTTACAAACCTCTCATCACCGAGAGCCTTGGTAAGGACGCTGTTGAAGGTACACCCACCTACCGACTCGGCGGCAATTCCTGCCTCAGCGGCGACTTTATGGGCGATTGGAGTTTCCCTACTCCTCTTGCCGAAGGCGACCGTCTCACACTCGAAGACATGAACCACTACACTACGGTCAAAACCACCATGTTCAACGGCATACAGCACCCCTCGCTGTGGCTCGTGCCCTCCGATGGCGCCCCCACCCTCCTGCGCGAATACACATACGACGACTATAAGAACCGTATGAGCTAAACAATCGTTTAACGCCAAACTCTCAAAAATGCTATTCTCAATCATAGTCCCGGTATACAACCGCATCGACGAGGTGCGCGAGTTGCTCGACAGTCTTGCCGCTCAGTCAGCGCGCAATTTCGAGGTGATAATAGTCGAAGACGGCTCCAGCGACCCTTGCCGCGAAGTATGTGAAAAGGCCCGGTCGCGCGGACTCGACGTTAAATATTTCTATAAAGAGAACGAAGGCCGCTCCATTGCCCGCAACTACGGACTGGAACGCGCCTCGGGCGACTATTTCGTATTTTTCGACTCTGACTGCGTTATTCCTGCCGACTATTTCCGCAACCTCGAAAACGCACTCCGCATCAATCCCCTCGACTGCTTCGGCGGTCCCGATGCGGCACACGACTCCTTCAGCGACACTCAGAAGGCCATAAATTACTCTATGACTTCATTCCTTACCACAGGCGGTATACGCGGCGGCAAGATAAGAATGGAGAAGTTTGTACCTCGCACATTCAACATGGGCTACTCCCGCCAGGTGTTCGAGCGTGTGGGCGGCTTCCGCGAAATGTTTTCCGAGGACATAGACATGAGCACACGTGTGCGTCATGCCGGATTTACAATCGGACTGATTCAAAATCCTGTGTGGCACAAGCGCCGTGTGGATTTCAAGAAATTCTGGCGACAAGTCTATGTATTTGGCAAGTCGAGAGTCACCCTCAAGTTGCTTTACCCCGATTCGCTCAAGCCGGTTCACCTGCTCCCGACCGTGTTTGTGGTGGGTTGCGTGGCACTGTTGCTGTTGGGCCTATTCGTGAGCCCCTGGTTCCTGCTTCCGCTCGGCCTATACTTCACCGCTCTCTTTATAGGAGCTGTAGCAGCCACTCACAGCCTCAAAATCGCTGCCATGACAATCCCGGCCGCAGTGATACAGCTCGGGGGCTACGGTTGCGGTTTTATCAAGGACTACACTACAAAAATCTTGCTTGGCCGCGGTCGCGACGAAGCCGAAGAAGTTGCCATGCGCAAAGGCAAATAACACATTATGTCCAATGATCATTATCCAGTAACAGAGCCCGGTGCCATCCTCATACGCGATATGGCAGCCGACGACCGTCCTCGCGAGAAGGCTCTGAAGCACGGCATAAAGTCGCTCACCGATGCCGAGCTGATGGCCATCATTTTCAGTACCGGCATTCAGGGCAAATCTGTGCTGACTCTGTGTCAGGAGATTCTTGCCGACAACGACAATCACATCTCCAAGTTGCACAAACTGTCGATTCTCGACATCACAAACCGCTACAAAGGCATAGGCAAGGCCAAGGCAATTTCGATACTTGCCGCCCTCGAATTGGGCTCTCGTTCGGCTCAGGACGCTTTGCGCATAAACCACCCCACAATCACTAATGCAGAAGTGGCCTATAAACTCATGCGGCCACACTTCGTGTCGCTGCCACACGAAGAGTTTTGGGTATTGCTCATGTCACAAGCCGGCAAGCCACTGCGCGAAGTGTGCGTGAGCCGCGGCGGTATTGCCATGACTGCCGTAGACGTTAAAATAGTGCTAAAGCAGGCCATCGAGTGCTATGCCTCCTCTATGATTCTTTTTCACAATCATCCCTCGGGCACTCTCACCCCTTCGCCTCAGGATGACAATCTCACAAAGCGCATCTGCACCGGAGCCTCGGCCATCGATGTGCGCGTCAACGACCATATCATTGTAACCGACGCAGGATATTATTCCTACCGCGACCACGGATTTTTTAATTGACAGTACAATAACAGAGAGGGATCTGTGACCACGCCGCACAGATCCCTCTCTATTATGTCAAAGCTATTATTTCATTTCTACAAAAGGCACGGGGCCGTATTTGTTTTCAGTTGGTACGCTGGGCTTGCACATCCATACTAAGAATACAACAGAATTGATGAGGCAGATAGCAATGCCACCGAGAACAGGAGCAAATGATATGCCTTCGAAGTCTCCACTCTGAATAGCGGGTAGCATGCCTACTACCATTACGGCACCTGCAACAATATTTACGACATAAAAGCCCAGTAGCCACCAGCCGCTCTTGCCGATATCATGCAGGCGACGCACTGCAAGGCCAAGCGAAGGCAGTATCAGAGCCACTTGTACACCTATGTACACGATGTTGCCCACTAAACCACCTACCTGATTGAATATGGCCACGGGAAAAGCGATAAGGAAGGTGAACAGCGCAAACCACCAATACTCTGAGCGCGAAGCACGGCCGGTAAAGTTCACGTAGTTGACAAATGCAAGGCGAATAGCCTCGCCAAATGAAACTTGTCTTTGATTCATAAAATTAGTTATAAGGGGTTAGTTTTTTGCAAATATACTTCTTTTAACCAACAAAAGCAAGAAAAGTTTTAATTTTTCTTGCTTTTGTTTATTTTCGTAAAAACTATTTACTTAGCGGGTTCGAGAAGTATGAGCTGACGGTTGTTCTGCTTGAGCACTTCGGCCCAGAAAGCCTTCACGTCGGCTACGGTCACCGAGTTGATGGTTTCTACCTTGGTGTTGAATATATTTACACCGTTGAGGCTGGTGGCTACGATTGAACCGCACCATTCGCCGTTGATTTCGCGGTTTTCCTTGGCTTCCTTAACCATGAATTCCTTGATGGGGTTGAGGTCGGCGTCGGTAAGGGTGTTGGCAAAGTCTTTGAGAATATTGTCGATTGCTGCGAGGACTTCATCTTTCATTTCAGGCTTCATGGGGAAGGGAATCTGAAGCATGAAGTTGGGATTTTCGACACGCGACAGACGAGCGCCTGCACCGATCGAGTAGGTTGCACCCATTTCTTCACGCACCTTTTCGAGGAGGCGCTTGCTCACAACCTGGCCGGCTACCGAAGCGATAACGTGGTTCTTGCCAGTGTAAGGCATCTGTGCAGTTATTGCATACATGGCCCAAACCTGGGGTGTGGACATTGCTGTGGTTTCGGTAGTGGTCTTGTTGCCCTTGGCAATGTTGAAAGCGGCCGTATTGGCGGGCGATTTCATAGCCTTGCCCACGGGGATGGTAGCAATGTACTGCTCGATGAGAGGCTTGATGGTGGCCATGTCGAAGTCGCCCACGAAGGCAAATGTATACTGACGTGGATCAGCGAGCATCTGGCGCACCATGCTTACTGTAAGAGCGCGGTCGGCCTTGTCGATGCTTGCCGAGTTGAGTTCCTGCATGGCTGGAGCCTTGTACAGCACCTTTTTCATGAGCTTCTGGAACACGTATTCGGGAGTGTTTTCCTGGTTGGCGATAGCACCCTTGGCCATGGCCTGCACGCCGGCAAAGTCTTCTTCGGTAATATTGAATTCAGTAAAACCGGCATAGATGAGTTCCATCATGGTGGGGAGGTCGGCCACGGTGGTGTTGCCCTTCACTTCGCGGGTAAGGGCTTCGAAGGAGGGTTCTACGCTCACCTGCTTGCCCTGAAGATACTTCTTGAGGTCGCTGCTGTTGTAGTCGCCGAAACCCATCTTCATCAATGCCACGGGCATGAAGATGATAGAGGGAGCGTTGGCTTCGGGAAATGCATCAAAGCCGCCCTTGGCCATGGCTTCAAACTGTATGTCGTTGGTCTGAAGTTTGGTGGGCTTTACGATAACCTTCACACCGTTGCTGAGTGTAAGCTCGGTGGCATCCCATTCGGCGTTTTTCTTTTCCGATACGATCTTGCCGGGCTTGGGAAGGTTGGGGATGAGGGGCTCAGCCTTCATGGTATCCTTGTAGGGTTCGAGTGTCTCGGTGTCGACTTTGGCAAATCCGTCGGTGAGTTGCTGCTCTGTGGGCATTTCGTAGGCTGGAGCGTCAGGAGTCATAACGAGCACCACACGGTTGTCGTTCTTCACGAGCTCGGGGAGCACCTGGTTGATGGCTTCGAGAGGAATCATCTGAGTCATGGCGTCCATAAGCTGCTTTTCTACTTCGACACCGGGGATGGGGTCGTTGTCGGTAAAAGCTTTTACATACTCCTTAGAATAATTTTCGTTGGGAGTGTTGTCGCGCGAATCAAAGCGCTTTTGGTAACGCGAGCGGATTTCGGCGTTGGCGCGGTCAAACTCGCCCTGTGTGAATCCTCCGCGAGCGGCACGGAGCACTTCGCGATAGGCATCCTGCATGGCGGGGGTTATGTTACCTTCCTTGCCCATAATTTCAATTGTAAGGGCATCCTTGGTTTTGGCCAGGAAGAAGTTGCCGAGACTTGCATTTGCCGAGGCGAAGTTTGTTTCGGGTTTACCGGCGAGGTCGGACAGGCGGTTGTTGAGCATCATTTCAATGACGGTGGTCATGTAGTTCACAGGGTAGTAGGCCTGTGTATTGCGCATCTCGCGGGGAATCATGGGGTCGGTCTTGAAGAAAATCAGGCCTACATTGGCTGCGATTTCCTTATCCTTGCCTATGGCATAGATTGTGCCGGGGGTGTCGGCCACCTCAAAGTATTCGCGGGGCTTGGCGTTGGCAGGCATTTCGATGGGCGAGAAGATTTCTTTAATCTTGCCTTCGATATAGGCGGGATCAATGTCGCCCACTACGATAATACCCTGCTGGTCGGGACGATACCATGCCTGATAGTAGTCCTGAATTGCCTTGGGAGGGAAGTTGTCGACTACTTCCATGGTGCCGATGGGAAGGCGTTCGCCGTAGCGGCTGCCGGGGTAGATCTTGGGCAACTGCTGTTCGAGCACGCGCATCTGACCGTTCATGGAGCGACGCCATTCTTCATGAATCACACCGCGTTCGGCTTCTATTTCCTTGGGGTCGAGAGTCACGGCATCGGCCCAGTCGTGGAGGATAAGCAGACACGAGTCCTGCACACCCTTGCGCGCTACGGGCACATTGGAGATGTTGTACACAGTCTCGTCAATACCGGTGGCGGCGTTGAGGTTCTGGCCAAACTTCACACCAACCGATTCGAGCCATTTGATGAGATTTTTGCCGGGGAAATTCTTTGTGCCGTTGAAGCACATGTGTTCGAGGAAGTGAGCAAGACCGCGCTGATTGTCTTCTTCGAGCACGGAGCCCACTTTTTGGGCAATGTAAAAGTCGGCCTGACCCTTGGGGTTGGCGTTGTGTCGAATGTAGTAAGTCATGCCGTTGGGCAACACACCTACTCTAACGGCGGTATCCACGGGCATGGGAGGCATCTGCGGCATCTGCTGCGCGCATACGGTGCCGACGGATACAATACCCAGCAGCAACGCGCCTATTCGCTTAAGCATTTTTTTCATATATATTGAATTAGAATTTTTCAGTTTATATAGTTAGACGTATGACAGTTTAAAATATTACAGCTACAATTGTTAATTTTAGTTAAGTTTGAGCAATTTTTGGCCGGCGGGAGTGAGAAGGTCTGTGAGCTGATAGGGATAGAACGACACTGCTATCGCACCCTGTGCGTAGGATGCCACTTCGTATGGCTGATATACAAAGACTATGGCATAGTCGAGCGTTATGTAGAAATTACCCATCGACGGCAGGCCGTCGATTGATGTTGGACCGATGGCAGGTGCGAGCTGTCGGGCACGTGCACTAATGAGAGCGGGTAGCTTTTCGAGGCCTTCGGGAGTGAATATATCATGCAGACGCATGATGCGGGCCTCGGGTATATAGTAAGTGAGGTAGTACTTTGTGGTCATGCCGTGGGCTGCGCCGGGATAGTATATGTCGCGGCTCACACGATATGTGAGCAGTTCCTGCGACAGATTGAGTATCTCGCCTGTAACGGAGTTGAATCCGTTGGCAAACACTTCAGTAGTATCGACTCTGGCCACGGGTACGGCATTATAGCCGAGATCGCTCACTGAATTGAGGAAATAGGCATCGCGGGCCAATGCCGGGTCGGCTGCCACTGTATCAAAGGCTGTGAAGAGTATGGAGTCGCGCAGGGCCGAGATGTCGTGGCCGTAGAGCTTTACGGGCATGAGCAGATTGGCCGAATCGATATAGCACACGTCGCTGTCCTGCATAAATTCTTCGGCCGAGCCCTCGAGTCGATACACCGAGTGTCCTGTAAAAGTCTTGAACTCTATGGTTGATGTGTCCTGCTGGGTCTCGGTTTTGTCACAGGACGAGAGAGTCGCCGCGCATGCAACTGCGGTTATGAAGAGTATTGAGGGAAGTGAACGCATTGTTTGTTTCAAAATTAGGGAGTTTGTGGGGTCAAAGGTATGCAATATTTTCGAAATGTGCAACCTCAGTTGTAGTTGGACGGCGAAAAAATTTCAAAGTTCGATTTCACTTCCTTCGGCTTGGCATTGCGCACCTTGACAGTCGACCTCAGTTGAGGATTGTCGTGCAGGTATCTGAGCAATGCAAGTCGTTCGGATACAGTTGGATATCCCTTCGACTTGTCGACATTGGCGGCATCGATGTCAAAACCCACTTTAGAAAGGGCGTCGATATAATACTCACCGCTGCCGGCACACCATTCCATGTAGCGGTAGGCCACAATATCGGCCTCGAATACTTGTCGCGGTGTATAGGTCATGGTATAGCGTGGCTTCAACGGCACGTCGGCTATAATTCCTGCCATGTCAGAGCCCATACCGGTCAGGGCTCCTACTGCGGGCTGCTCGGTGATGGCCGATGTTACGAGCAGGGCCGCGTTAAGTATCATTGCGACATTGCGTATGCGCTTGTCGCGTTTCTTCTCCTGCCTGGCGTGACCATAGGCGTGTTGCAGTGCGTAATGGGCCGCTTCGGAAGCGAGCATGGCACGAATTGCCATCGTATCGGAGGCAATCTCGCGATAAAGACCGTTGCTCATATACATATAGCCGTTGGGGTAGCCAAAGAGGGCAATATCGGGCTCTTGAGTCACTGTAAATGTTGCAGTGCGACTTACGGCCCTTATACCCATCGTGGTGGCCATGTGTTCCATTGTGTCATATGCATCCGAGCGCACTGGCACGTTGATAAAATACTCGCTACTCTCGGCCAGCACATGTATCAGATTGCGCTTCACATCCTTATCGCCCTTGCTTGCAAGCGATTTGGCCACGCTGCGATAGTCGCTGTTGGTGCACTGCAGATTGAGCCAGAAGTCTTGGCTCGTGGTCGAATGAATTACCGTGTCGGCCACATCGCATCGCTCAATGATACTGCGCATCTTTGATTCTGACAATTGACCCTGCGCAGCCACGACACAGAGACACGCAATAACTATATGGCAAATATAACGTTTCATGATTATTACAAAATTGGGACACACCTGTGGCATGTCCCAATTGACTATTTTTAGATATTGAATTAGTTCAGACGGAGCTTCTGACCGGGGCGGAGCTTGCTCGAGGCCTTGATACCGTTGGCCTTGCAGAGCTTCTGCACGGTGGTACCGTTGCGCGATGCGATGGCACTCAGAGTGTCGCCCTTGCGCACGGTGACATTGCTTGAAGATTTCGACTTGGATTTCGACTTGGACGACTTACTGCTGCTGTATTCAAGCGTGCGCGAAGCGCGGTATTGAGCGGCATACTCGGCATTGGCTTCGGGCGAGAAGTTACGAGCGTTCTGGTAAGTGTTCTTGTTGAAGGTGTATGTATCGGTGTGAGTTGTCTGATTGGCAAAGTCGAAAATAGCTGCGGGGTTGATAGCATAGCCCATGTAGCGTGTTTCGAAATGAAGGTGAGAGCCAAACGAGCGGCCGGTGTTGCCTGCAAGGCCTATTGGGTCGCCTGCCTTTACGTAAGTGTCGGGCTCAACGAGAAATCGTGTGAGGTGGCCGTATACAGTCTCAAGGTCGTTGGTGTGACGGAGCACGATGTAATAGCCATAACCCTTGCGTTCGTACTTGGTGAGACGCACCTTGCCGTCGAATGCGGCATAAATGGTATCGCCGATGTTGGCCTTAAGATCGATGCCCTTGTGCATGCGACGGAAACGACGACGATAGCCATAGGGCGAAGTTACATAGCCTGCGTGGGGCATGGCAAACTTGCTTACATCGATGACAGCGGTCTGTGGCACTGCCGCGTTGCGGTAACAGTTCACATATCCGCTTTCCCAGCCTTCGGTGTAGATGTCGAGTTCGGGTTCTTCCTCCTCGGCAAAGAGTGCTTCAAGATACTTTTGAGTGTTTTCTACTTCAAGATTGCCATGGCTCTGGCTGGCGATAAGATTGTTGTGCTGCTTGTTGTGCTCGCCGGGCAGACGATAGGTCTGAGCCGATGCAAGACCGCCGCACATCAGTCCGAGGGCCAGTGTAAAAGTCAGAGTAATTTTGCGAGAGAGATTCATTCTTAATTAATAGTGTTTTTTTTGGAGAGAGGGCTTTCGGCGCCCAAGCCGTGTTAATAATTACTTTTCTTCTTTGTCGTGCGTCAGGAGATTTGTTGTTTAGAGTTCGTCGGGTGCATACATTGCTCTGAAGTTGGAGGGTCGGTAGTCGAAGAGCTCTTCAGGCTTAAAGAAGCGCTTTATCTCGACTTCCGCACTCTCGGGCGAGTCGGATGCGTGGACTATATTTTCCTGGCCGCTCATGCTAAAGTCACCGCGAATAGTGCCCGGAAGGGCTTTGCGGCTGTTGGTCGAACCAGTCATGGTGCGCACCACTTCAACAGCATTTACACCTTTCAGTACCATGACAATAACCGGGGTTGCTGTCATGGATTCGAGAATAAGCGGGAAGAAAGGACGATCCACAAGATGAGCATAGTGCTCGCGAAGAAGGTCCTCGCCAAGTTGCATCATTTTGATGCCGCTTATTATCAAGCCTTTGCGCTGGTAGCGTGTGATGACGTCACCAACAAGTCCGCGCTGTAAAGTCGACGGTTTTAGGATTACAAATGTCTGTTCCATGGTCTGTATCATTAGTGGTTTATTTCAGACTATTTCTTTAGCACTTTTCAAAGTTACAAAAAATCAGCCACTTAAAAAAATATTCGTTAACTAAAAAATGCTAAACAATCTAACTCGCGTTAAAACCATATTTATAACATGCTATATATCAACTTATTATATAAAAATATGTTTTACAGCATATTTACAAACTTTCACGCTGAAATCTACGTTTACATTTGATTTATTGCTTTCAACAAAACAGCCGCAGTCCCGTGCAGGATTGCGGCTGTTTAAGTCATTCGTTATACGACCGATTACATATTCATGCCACCGTCGACCTGGATAACCTGGCCGGAAACGTAGCTTGAAAGGTCGGAAGCAAGGAAGAGTGCCACGTCGGCAATATCTTCGGGCTTGCCGCCACGACGCAGGGGTATTTTCTTTGCCCAATCGTCGCGCACTTCCTGGGGCAGAGCGGCTGTCATGGCTGTTTCGATGAAGCCGGGGGCGATGGCGTTGGCACGGATGCCGCGCGAGCCCACTTCCTGGGCGATACTCTTGGCAAGAGCAATCATGCCGGCCTTGGAGGCGGCATAGTTGGCCTGACCGGCATTGCCGTGAACACCTACTACCGATGCCATGTTGATGATGGAGCCGCTGCGCTGACGCATCATGATGGGAAGAACGGCGTTGATGAAGTTGAAGGCTGATTTGAGATTGACGTTGATTACGGCATCCCACTGCTGCTCTGTCATGCGCATCATGAGGCCGTCCTTGGTGATACCGGCGTTGTTAACGAGGATGTCGATACGACCGAAGTCCTTCTTAACCTGTTCTACAACTTCCTTGGTCTGATTGAAGTCGGCAGCGTTGGAGGGGTAGCCGATGCACTTCACACCGAGTGCTTCGATTTCGGCCTGGGTTGCAAGACCGTTTTCGTCGATAACAAGGTCGGTGAAGGCCACATTGGCGCCTTCCTGGGCAAAACGCACGGCGAGTGCCTTACCGATGCCGCGTGCCGCACCTGTAACGAGGGCGGTCTTTCCTTCAAGAAGTTTCATATATTTAAAATGTAATAGTTTATATTTTTTTGCAAAATTAGCAAAAATTTCGCAAACTCGATGATTTTATTTGATTAAATCGTCTTCGAGGCGTGCCAGCACTGCTTTATCTACTGCCGAAGCGGGGACGATTGCAAATTGATGCAATTCCTTGCCGAGCGTCATGTATATGCGTCCGCCACTGTGCTCTATGGCTGTTACACGGGCAGTTTCTATGTGCGTTACGGTCACTGCGCCCGTGTCGGGACAAGTTGTACTGCGACTCAGCGTTAGTGTGCCGTCGAGGTGAAGCTCAAACGTATTGGCTCGACAGCGGGCGGCGAGCGACGGGATTGTGGCATAGCGCAGCATGGCAAAGGTCATCACCATCGGATAGACTATAAGCAACAGCATAAAACCCAATGCCATGTAGCGGAACGACATCTGCACGGCACCCCACCCCACCACTGCCAGTCCGATGCAAGGCAGCCACCATGCGCGCCACGCAAGGCGGCGCGCAATGGCGGCTGTATAGGCTCGCGAGTCGGGGGCTGTATTATTTTTTGAGTCCATCACGACGGAGCAGTGCGTCGACTGAGGCATCCTGGCCACGGAAACGACGGTAAAGCTCGGCGGGGTCTTCAGATCCGCCCTTTTCGAGAATATTGGTGCGGAATGCATCGGCTGCTTCTTTGTTGAAAATGCCTTTCTGCTTGAAGTAGTCGAAGGCATCGGCATCGAGCACCTCGGCCCACTTGTAGCTGTAGTAACCGGCTGCGTAGCCGCCCGAGAATATATGTGAGAATACGGGCGATGTGAGAGCGCCGGCCACGGGAGCAAATACTTCGACGGGCTTGACGGCCTCGGCTTCAAAGGCCACTACATCGGTCACGGGAGCCTTAGTGGTGTGCCAGGCCATGTCGAGGTAGCCGAAGAGGAGCTGTCGCAGGCATGCGTAGGCCGCTCCGTAGCGCTGCGAGGCCACAAGGCGGTCGACGAGCTGCTGGGGGATGGAGTCGCCTGTCTGATAGTGGCGGGCAAAGCCGTCGAGGAATTCTTTCTCGCTGAGATAGTTTTCGTTAAACTGCGAGGGGAGCTCTACGAAGTCGCGATACACGTTGGTGCCCGATGTAGAGGCATACTGCCCCTTGGCCATGAGACCATGGAGCGCATGGCCAAATTCGTGCAGGAATGTTTCCACTTCGTAGGGGGTGAGGAGCGAGGGAGTGTCGGCTGTGGGCTTGGTGAAGTTCATCACAATCGACACATGGGGGCGGTGGTCCACACCCTCGGCGTCGACATATTGCTCAAAGAGGTTGGTCATCCAAGCACCTTGGCGCTTGGATGGACGGGGGAAGAAGTCGGTATAGAGCACGCCCACAAAGTTGCCGTTGGCGTCGTTTACGTCAAATGCCTTTACGTCGGGGTGATAAACTTCAATCTCGCTGTTGGGCACAAACTGCAGGCCGTAGAGCTTGGTAGCAAGGCCAAACACACCGTTGATGGTGTTGTCGAGTTCGAAGTAGGGTCGCATGGCTTCTTCATCAAACGAATATTTATCGGCCTTGAGCTTGTTGGAGTAGTAGCTATAGTCCCAGGGCTGAATTTCGATGGGCTTGCCTTCGAACTTGGAGGCAAAGGCTGTGAGTTCGGCCAGCTCGTCGCGCATGGGCTGATAGTAGGCCTGGCGGAGCTGTTCGAGGAGTCCGTACACGCCTTCGGGAGTCTTGGCCATGGTGCGCTTGAGCGAGTGCTGCGCAAAGGTATCGGAGCCGAGCAACTGAGCAATCTGACGACGGGTGTCGGCTATCTTGGCCATGATTTCGAGGTTGGAGTACTCGCCCTTCATGTTGCGGCCCGAGTAGAGGCGCCACATCTTTTCGCGCAGGTCGCGACGGGCTGAGTTTTTCATGAACGACATGTATACAGGTGCGTCGAGTGTGAAGAGGTATTCACCCTTGCGACCCTTGGCTTTGGCGGCTTCGGCAGCGGCTGTCACGGCCGATTCGGGCAGGCCCTTGAGGTCCTTTTTCTTAAGCCACACTTCGTAGGTCGACATTTCCTTGAGCACGTTCTGGCCATAGAGTGTTGTGAGGTTGGAGAGCTCTGACGAGAGTTGACGATACTTCTCGCGGTCTTCGCCCTGAAGCAGAGCACCGTTGAGCGCAAACATATCGTAGGTCTTCTGCAGAAGTGTCGACTGCTCGGGGGTGAGATTGAACATGGCGCGATTGTCGTACACTTGCTTCACGCGGTTCCAAAGGCCTTCATTGAGGGTTATGGAAGTGGAATAGTCGCTGAGTTTGGGCGATACGCGCATTGCGATTTCGAGCATTTCGTCGTCGGCATCGGCCGAGAGAAGGGGATAGAACACGCCGAGCACTCGGTTGAGGTCGGCACCGGTGCGTTCCAATGCTTCAATAGTGTTTTCAAAGTCGGGAAAGGCGCGGTTGTTGACTATAGCGGCTATTTCGGCATTGGCATTGGCAATGCCTTTGTCGATAGCTTCTTCGTAGTAGGAGTTTTTTATCTGTGAGAAGGGCACGGTGTTGTGTACAGTGCCGAAGTTCTGCATGAACAGGTTGTCAGCTTTTGCCATAACTGCGCAAAGGAGTGTTAGTGGGATAAGTAATTTCTTCATATTATATAATGTAAGAATGTGAGAGACGACTGTTATTTCTTGCCGAGAACAAATGTTGTGATGAGTGGGTAGTGGTCGCTTACGCGTGTATCGCCGCGCTCAATGGAGAGCGGTGTGAGGTTGCCTCGCCAGAGCACGTGGTCGATACGGAAGTAGAATCTGTTGGCGTTGTATGTCACCATCGGACCGAGCCCAAGCTCAGAGTAGAGGTTGTGCATGCCGAGCTTGTTCATCCGTCTCAGAGTGTAGCAACCGGGCACGTCGTTGAAGTCGCCTGCTATGATGAGGTCGGTGTTGCCGTATCGCTCTACGCATGCCGCGAGGGTATCGGCTTCGACAGCGCGGTTTACAGCAGCCAGCTGCACCTTGCTCAGCAGGTTATGCCTCACGTCTTTGAAGGTGCCTCGCAGATTGTCCTTATCGTCGAGTTTGGTGATTTCGCGATAGAGTTTTTTATCGTCGTTGGAGAGGCGGTACGATTGCAGGTGCACGTTGATGAGGGTCAAGGGCACGCCTTCTACCTGAAGACGGAACACGACTATCGCGTTGCCGCCGCCGTCCTTTTCGGTCGACGAGTACAGCATTTCGGCCGGGTATTTGGAAAATAGGCCCTGAGCATTGTCATAGCGGTACATATAGGGGTAGACGGCCCGCAGTGAGTCTATTTTAGCCTCGTCAAGGCCGTAACGTCCGGCCACGTCTAACGGCGGACACTCCTGTATGTTGACTATATCGGCATCCTGCTCAATGATATATCTGATAGTGGCCCATTGGTCGTAGGGATTGGATTGAAAGTCGTTGAAGTTGAATGCGTTAAATGTCATCAACTTAATTTTGGGCATACCTTCGTAGCGTGAGGCGTCGGGCGACGTAAAGTTGAACGGACTGTACTCGGTTATGGCCGACCAACTGAGCGCAATTGTAATCGCACTGATTATCAAAGCCTGCCTGCACCAGAATGCATTGAAAATCGCTACAACGATACACGCCAACAGCCACGCCGGAAACGTAAGCACCAGCAGAACCGCACCTTTAAACTCCTCGGGTCGCACATCGCCTGCATGGGCTGCTGCAAGCAGTCCGGCACAGGACAGCAGTGTGGCTATCCACAGCACAGCTTGTCGGGCGCGTGTCCAGAAGGGGTGACTATGTGTTGAGTGGCGTAGGGTCATTTGTTCAATAATTGTTGTTCGTCATTTGATAGAGATGCATAGCCCGAGCGTAAGGCTTTTTCGACCGCCGACTTGCGCAGGTTGTTCTGTCGGCGTTCCATGCGGTTATTGACTGTGATGCCGAGGATTGCGCCTGCAAGGAGACCGGCCACATGGGCCATGCTTCCGGCGGGGTTGGGACCCAGCACACCCACACCGAGCACGAGCACAAGCAGCGCCATTGACAGAATGGAGCGTATCAGGCTCCGACTATGACCGCACAGCAGCGCGGCAAGCACTGCAAGCACCGAGCCCGAGCATCCTGTGAGCACGGCATCGACTCCCGAAGTGGATGTGACAGCAAGGAATGCAACGGCTCCGGCCAATCCTCCGGTCATATACACCAGCACGAGGTTGCGGCCGCCGCGTCGGCGTTCGTATTCAACACCTGCCAATATAAGGGGTATCAAATTGCCCAGCAAGTGTGCCGCGCCGCGTTGGGCAAACATATAGGTCACAAGTCGCCAGGGCTGCAACAGGTCGGTTGCAAGCGATGCGCTCAGCGACAGCGATTCACCAGCCCCCGTGGCAAGAATCACCATGAAAGTCACAGCATTGATTCCTGCAAGCGTCCAGGTGGCCGTTGCCCCGGGCAAAGCTTTATAGAAGCGCTTCCAACTGTTCATTGTTTTAGAGCGTGTTTACGTGTTTAAAAAAACCAACGATTGTTGAACACGCCTTTTTTCTTCCAATAGAGTATCAAAAGCACACCGGCAATCATGCCGCCGAGGTGGGCAAAGTGTGCCACATTGTCGGCCGCGCTGTTGCCCATGCCGAGCAGCAGTTCCATCACACCGTAGCCCAGCACCATCCACTTGGCCTTGATGGGTACCGGTAAGAACATGAGATACATAGGCTGATTGGGAAACAGCATGCCAAATGCAAGTATCACGCCATAAATGGCCCCCGACGCGCCTACCATAGGTGCATTGACCAGCGAGTTGATATGGGCCAGTGTGGGGTCAGTAAACTGATAGCCTTGCTGCATATATTGCCACCCCTGGGCAACAATTTCGTGAAACTGCTCGGGTGTGTACATATTCATATAGGACTGAAGCATAATGGCATAGACGCCCATCTGCACAAGCGCGGCAAATATACCGCACGATATGTAGTAGAAGAGGAATCGACTCGAACCAATGCTGCGCTCAATGATGCCGCCAAACATTACAAGGCCAAACATATTGAAAAACAGGTGTGTAAAGCCACCGTGCAGGAACATATATGTGAACAGCTGTGCCAAATTAAATGCCGGCGACGAGAAGTAGTGTATGGCACACCATTGTGTGAGGCGTGCATCGAGCACCGGTACCAGGGCCATTACAAGCCAAATAAGCACATTGACTATAAGCAGGTTTTTGGTAACAGGAGGGAGATTCTGAAATATTCGTGTCATATGCAGGTAAATAAAGTGCAAATATACGCATTTTTCAACAAACTGACAACTGGTATGGTTTAACAAGGGCACAATGATACATGACCATTGTGCCCTGTGCGATATATATATATCTAAAGTTATCAGTCGTTCATGGTGCGAAGCAGCTCATCGTTGTCGATGGTGCGCTCCATGCGGTCTTTTATAAATTCCATTGCTTCGATGGGGGTGCGGTCGCCAAGGAATCGGCGCAGAATCCACATGCGGTTGAGTGTTTCGGGACGCAGGAGGAGGTCATCGCGACGGGTGCTCGACGAGATGATGTCGACGGCGGGGAAGATGCGCTTGTTGGAGAGTCGACGGTCGAGCTGGAGTTCCATGTTGCCGGTGCCCTTGAATTCTTCGAAGATCACTTCGTCCATCTTAGACGATGTTTCGGTGAGGGCAGTGGCGATAATTGTAAGGGAGCCGCCGTTTTCGATGTTGCGGGCCGCGCCAAAGAAGCGTTTAGGCTTCTGCAGGGCGTTGGCATCCACACCACCCGACAGTATCTTGCCCGATGCGGGTGCCACTGTGTTGTAGGCACGGGCCAGGCGGGTTATGGAGTCGAGGAGCACCACCACATCGTGGCCGCATTCTACCATGCGCTTGGCTTTTTCGAGCACGATGCCGGCTATTTTCACATGGCGGTCGGCTGGCTCATCGAAGGTAGAGGCTATTACTTCGGCATTGACGCTGCGCATCATGTCGGTCACTTCTTCGGGACGTTCGTCGATGAGCAGAATCATGATGTATGTCTCGGGGTGATTCTCGGCGATGGCGTTTGCTATATCTTTGAGCAGGATAGTCTTACCGGTCTTGGGAGGGGCCACGATGAGTGCGCGCTGACCCTTGCCGATGGGTGCAAACATATCGACTACTCGTGTGGATATGTTGTTGGTGGTTTTACCTCCTGTCAGGTCAAATTTTTCGTCGGGGAAGAGGGGTGTGAGGTGCTCGAAGGGCTTGCGGTCGCGAACAAAGTCGAGTGAGCGGCCGTTGACGCGCAGCACTCGCGAGAGGGGGAAGTATTTTTCGCCTTCGCGCGGGGGGCGGATTGTTGCTTCTACCACGTCGCCTGTCTTGAGACCGTTGGCCTTTATCTGCTGCTGTGTTACGAGCACATCGTCGGGCGACGGCATATAGTTGTAATCGCTCGAGCGTAGGAAGCCGTGGCCCTGGGGTTCAATTTCGAGCACGCCCTGTGTTTGAAGGAAGTCCTCAAAGTCGTAGCGTTGCTGGGGCTGCAGACGCTGGTCGACAGGGGGCTGATTGTTGTTTTGGTTGTTATTTTGATTGTTGTTTTTGTTCTTTTTCTTTTTTCCCTGACCTTGCTGTTGCGGAACAGGCTGACCTGGCTCTACAAGTGCGATGGGAGTGGCGGCGGCGAGTTCGGCCTGACGACGAGCCTGTTCTTTGGCAGCTTCGCGATCCTGTTCCTTTTCCTGCTGAGAACGGGGCACGAATTTGCGACCCTCGCCGCGGGGGAAGAATGAGCTGAAGTCGCCCTTGGGGCTAAAAGTTCCTTTGGGTTTTTCATCAGCCGGATCGTTTTCCATCGCTGCAGGCTGTTCGGCCACTTCGGACTCGGGGGTGGTTGCGGTTTCGGCAACCTCCGACTCACTGGCCGCTTGGGGCTCGGAGGCCGCAGTGGCTTCGGTCTGAGCGGGGGCGGCAGATGCTTCTTGTTCGCGCTCTGCGAGCTCTTTCTTGGAGGGACGGCCGCGGCGGCGCTTGGGAGCCTCGGCAGGAGTGTCGTCGGCTACGGGGGCTTCGGCGGCTGCCGGGGCTTCGACAGCGGTGTTGGTATCTTTTTCCTTATCCTTGTCTTTTTTCTTGCGAGTGCGTTTTTTGGCGTCGTCGCCTTCGTCGCGTCGCTTGGCGGCACGAGTTGCGGCGCCCACTATCGCCTGTTCGTCGAGAATGCGATAAATAAGCTCTTGCTTATCGGTAGAGTCAATTTTTTTCAAACCGAGGTTTTCTGCCACCTTGTGCAGGTCGCCGTCGGTCATTTGGTCCAGTTCGGAGATGTTATACATATAGGAACGTATGGGGTTCTACTGTTTTTCTTACGCTTAAGCCTTGTTGAAATTGGCAACAAGTCAAACCTTAAATTGCTGAGCGTTCGAAATTGTGAGGTATTACTTTTGTGCTTGGGGGGGGATGAAGTGTGCTTATGTAACAGAGCTGAGAGGGGTGATAATACAAACGTCCTGGCTTTGAATCGTAATAAAATATAGGTGATGCAGCGTTATTTTTTCTTTCTTCCGAGCCGCTTGGCTTGGATATGTTTGGGTATAGATAAAGCTGTGTGGGGATGCGTTTGCGTTGCAAAGTTACAAATTTCTTTCTTTTTAAACAATACTCTGCATCAAAAAGTTTGCTTTCTGAATTTTTATTACGAAATTTGCAATGTAAAACCTAATTGTATTTTTCGTTGTTTTACTACATAATTAGCACATCTGAATACATTATATATAATAACGTTATGAAAGGCCGCAATCTCGTATTTACCTCGGCACTGATTCTTGTAGCCGGTATCATTCTCATCATCACCCGTCAGTCTATCAATTCCGACGGTATAGTCACCTCCGGGGGCATATTGTTCATACTCGCCGGCCTGCTCAATATCCTGGCATTTGACGGGATGCGCCGCAAGACCGAGGGCAAGCGCGAGGCTGCACGCGGCATGATGTCGAGTACATTCAACTGGCTATCGAGCGCTGCGGCTATCATGCTCGGTATCTGCATGCTTATTTTTAAATCTACGTTTATAAGCCTTGTGCCGGCCATGTTTGGCATTCTTGTGGCATTTGCAGCCTTTTATCAGCTGTATGTACTTGCTGTGGGTGTTCGTCCTAACATTTTGCCGGTGTGGTTCTACATCGTACCCATGGGGCTTGCAGGTACTGCCGTGTATCTGTTTACACTCAAGCCCGTCGAATCCGACCTTGTCATTATGCTCACCACCGGTATTGCCTTAGCAGTGTTTGGCGCCGCTGGGGTGGCCGAAGGATTGTATTTGGGATATATGCGACGTGCCGACGAGAAGGCCGAAATCTCAGCATCCGAGCCGGCCGAAAGCGCTTCAGAAGCCACTGTCGATGAGCCCAAGCCACTTGATGCACATGCCGACGAGTCGCATTCTTCGCTTTCAAATCAAGACAAATAAGCGCAAAAACTGCTCAAATCGTACAAAACGGACAACTTTTTTTAGACAAAAAGCAAAAAAAGCTCAATATTTCAGGCATTTATTTTTGCCAATTGAAAAAAAATAACGAAATTTGCACCTGCAAATACGCATGACACAACATGATATGCGCTTGCAACCGATATAGAAGATACATCTACCCATACATATCTAATCGACAATTATAAAAAAATGACAAAAGCAGACATCGTAAACGAGATTGCGAAATCGACCGGTATCGACAAGGGCGCCGTGCTCGTGACAATCGAAAAATTCATGCAGGTGGTTAAGGAATCACTCGCCGAAGGCGAAAACGTATATCTCCGCGGTTTCGGTAGCTTCATCATCAAAGTTCGCTCCGAAAAAACTGCCCGCAACATTTCCAAGAATACCACTATCGTTATCCCCGAGCACCGTATTCCCGCCTTCAAGCCCGCCAAGGTGTTCATGGAAGACGTTAAGTAATATTCGCCCAATCCATACGAATTTCAACTTATGCGCCCGTGCCCTGCATGGGAAGGGAGCATACAGCATAAAATTTAAAGACAATCTAATTATTAACTATTAAATATCGCGAAAATGCCCAGCGGAAAAAAACGTAAAGGCCACAAGATGGCTACTCACAAGCGCAAAAAACGTCTTCGCAAGAACCGTCACAAGAAGAAGTAATACTTCTCTCTCTTTTAGAGGTTTTTAATTTAAAAGACGAGACTCAAAGGACAAAGGATGTGGTAATCAACTATTTGCCTCCATCTATTGTCCTTTGTGCTTTATCAACTGATTGCATCTATCAACAAACACTCCAACATGAAAAGCGAACTCATTGTCGACGTTCAGGCCTCCGACGTGTCGATTGCTTTGCTGGAAGATTCCCGATTGGTATCGCTCCAGAAAGAAGCACGCGACACCTCCTATGCCGTGGGCGACATATACCTCGCAAAGGTCAAAAAACTGATGCCGGGGTTGAATGCCGCATTTGTCAATGTGGGGTACGAAAAAGATGCATTCCTCCACTATCTTGATCTTGGACCACGGTATGCCTCATACGAGGCCTACATCAGTCAGCTCCTTGGCGACGACCGCAAACGCGTGCCCGCCATCGAGAAAATGAAACTTCTCCCCGACATCGACAAAAACGGCTCCATATCCGATGTCGTAAAGCAAGGCCAGGAACTCCTGGTACAAATTGTCAAGGAGCCCATCTCAAGCAAAGGCCCGCGCCTCACTACCGAAATTACCTTTACAGGGCGATACATGGTGCTCATCCCATTCAGCGAGAAGGTTTCGATTTCGCAGAAAATCAAATCGACTGAAGAGAAAATGCGCCTCCGACAGCTTATCGAGAGCATTAAGCCCAAAAATTTCGGTGTAATCGTGCGTACTTCGGCCGAAGGCAAGCGCGTAGCCGAGCTCAACAACGAACTCAAGACCCTCCTCGGCTGCTGGAATTCAACAGTTGCCAAGGCCCAGAAGGTATCGGCTCCGGCCCTTATCTATCAGGAAGAGAGTCGCATCGTGGGTATGTTGCGTGACGTGTTCAGCCCTTCGTTTGAAGCCATACACGTGAATCACGAGGACACCTTCTCGCAAATCGACAAATATGTGAGCCTCATTGCCCCCGAAAGCAAGGACATAGTAAAACAGTACACAAAGGACGAACCGATTTTCGACCATTTTGGTATCACACGCCAAATTAAATCATCGTTTGGCAAAACAGTATCCTTCCGCTCGGGTGCTTACATTATTATCGAAAGTACTGAGGCATTGCATGTTATCGACGTAAACTCCGGCAACCGAACCAAGGCCGCCAACGACCAGGAAACCAACGCTCTTGAGGTAAACCTACGAGCCGCCGACGAAATAGCCCGCCAACTGCGCCTGCGCGACATGGGCGGCATAATCGTGGTCGACTTTATCGACATGGCCAAGGGTGAGCATCGCCAGCAGCTTTACGAACACATGCGCGAGATAATGGCCAACGACCGTGCACGACACAACATACTGCCTCTCAGCAAGTTTGGGCTGATGCAGATTACACGTCAGCGTGTGCGTCCCGCATTATCCATCACAACAGCCGAGAAATGCCCGTCGTGCTACGGTAAAGGTGAAGTTCAGCCTTCACTACTGTTTACAGACACGCTCTACGAGAAACTCGACTATGTGATCAACGAGCTAAAGCTCAAGGACTTTGTAATGTATATACACCCCTATGTGGATGCCTATATAAAGCGTGGCATCTTCACATCGATGTATGGCAAATGGCGCCGCCGCTTAGGACGGGTGTTTAAAATCGTGCCCGACGAGTCGCTCGCCTATCTCGAATACAAAGTACTCGATGCCGACCGCAACGAAATCGACCTCCACGCCGAGAAGGATACCGGAGCATCATCGGCCGAAAAGCTCAGCACAAAAGCCGAAAAACGCGGTGCCGATGAGAGCATGGAAGGATTGTCGCCCCTCGAAATAGCCGAAGGTGTGCGCAAAGTCAATCCTCCCGGCCAGGGCGAGAGCGCCACTGCCAAGCGCAAGCGTCGCAAGAAGGCAAAAGCCGCCGCAGAGGCTGCCGCCGCCGCTGCCGCTGCCGAGCAGACCGAAAAGTCAGAACAAACCGACTCCGCCGAAAAGCTCGATGTAGTTGCCCCACCCGAACCCTCCGAACAGGCCGAACCCAACAACAACACAGAGCCGCAGCCGGCTCCAAAGCCCAAAAAGCCCAAAAAGCCTAAGGCTCCCAAACAACCCAAGGAACCAAAGGAACCAGCAGAGCAAACGGACTCCGACACCACCACTGTCGAAATGCCAACGCTCCCGGCCATTCCTTTCCACACCACATCCCAAGATTGATAATCAGGAGGTTACATCACCTCGCACCTCTCATAAATCCCCTCTGCCATGCGGTGGGGATTTTTTTTATCATTTTATTCCACAATGTCAATATTCGATTTGTGTTTTAGCGGATGCTGAGTAATCTCGGTTGAGGTGCCACCTGCAATCCGAGGTTGGAGAAGTCTCATGGTCCGTGCTAAAACCTCTGCAAAGTTACAAAGAATATTGCATCGTGTTTCGAAATTTGGGAATACTTACCGAATTTCGGAAATTTAGAGCCACAACGGAGTTACTTACTTGATGCCACGAGACGGCGGTCATTGAACCATTTTTCAACGTATCTGTTTAGCAACCAGGCCACTGCAATTGTTGATGTGAATACTGTTGGTATCAGAACAATTAATTTGTGTCCATAGGGCACACTGTCGATGTAGCGCATATATGTCCAAATTACAATAAAGTGAACCATGTAGATGTTGAACGATAATCCTCCGAGCCAAAGCATTGCCGGGTGCTGCAACAGTCGGCGAGCCAAGCTGTCGCGACGACTTCCACACTGTGCAAACACAAGAACCAGTCCAGCCACTGCCGGCCACCAATATGATGCAAGCGTGAAACGCTCAGGAACAAAGTTCTGAAAAAAACACATAAGAAGAAAGATGACCACGACACTTGTTTCGGCAATGTTTCGCAACACGTTACTTTTGAAAATCAAGCCTCCGTGCGCTCTGTAAATCCGCCACACAAACATGCCGAGCACAAAGTCGAGCAACCGCATAAAGGGACTTACATACAGCACATAGTACATATCCTTATCACTAACTGAATGAACTACAGCAAAATATGACAACAACACAACTATAGCCATTGGAACTACGCGCCTTACGGGGGCAAAAACACCGCGAACTACGATGGGAAACATGGCATAACAAAACAAAATGTCGCTCAGAAACCACGACACACTGTTGCCGCTGTAATATATCTCCGAAACCGGTATCCAACTTTGCACCAGCATGAACTGATGACGCATTTCAATCAGAGAACCTACAGTCAAATTGCCCACAAACACAAGAAACAGCAGGCAACAGGCCCAATGCAATGGAAAAACACGCTTGAACCGCTTGACCATAAAAGACTGATAACTTGGAGCATAGCCTGACATATAACGTTCGGCATAGCCCTGACACAGCACAAAACCACTAAGCACGAAGAAGAAGGCAACACACCCCTCGGTGCCAGGCAAACCACGGTGTACCAATTCATAATACAGATGATTGCACATCACCCATATAGCAAAAATCCCTCTAAATGATTTTAACGATTCAAACATAGCATTGCAAAATTACTGAATCAGAATCAAACATCAAAACTTCTTTTGGCCGATTGCAGTTTTTTTTGTAATTTTGTCGGTAACACTCCATTCCGACCTTGTTATGAAAAGATTCTTAACATATATATTCCTTCTTCTGACCCTCCCGATGATGGCTCAGTCGGTCGACGACGCAAAATCACTGTACGAGCAAGGAAGATACACGGCCGCATTGAGCCACCTGCAGGCAATCGTTAAGAAAACGCCCCGCGATGGCTCGGCCAACTATTGGCTTGGCATGACTTTGGTTGCACTCAACCGCAACGAGGAAGCCATCGGGGCCTTTGAACGCGCCGAAGCAAGAGGTGTGGCCGACGCCGCCCTGCAACTGGCTCGCATCGACCGCAACGCCTACAACCCCTCAGAAGCACGCGAGCATTATGAATCATATCAGGGACTTATCGCAAAAAGCAAGAAGAAAATCCCCGCCGATGTAGAGACTGAGATTTCCAATACCATCCTACTTGAAAATATGCTCGAACGTGTCGAAAAAATTGCTGTAATCGACTCAATCGTGGTGGACGCAGAGCAATTTTTCAAGGCCTACCACTTATCGCCCGAGTGCGGACGACTGGTGGAAGGCGACATCGTGCATCTGCCCGACACCGACATGGCATTTGTGACCCAAAACAATTCTCAGATTATATTCTCGGCACCCGACTCGCTGGGCAACTTTACTCTGATGGGCGCCGATATCCTCGACGACGGCTCGACCGACCGCCCTCGCCCCCTGCGCGGCGCCGACCTCTCGGGCGGTGGCAATGCCGAGTATCCGTTCATGCTATCCGACGGTCTGACACTCTACTATGCCAACGACGGTGCCGAATCGATAGGCGGCTACGACATATTCATGACCCGCCGCGATGCCGAAGGTCGATTCCTGCAGCCGCAAAACATCGGCATGCCGTTCAACTCGCCTTACGACGACTATCTACTTGCCATAGACGAAGCTACAGGACTGGGATGGTGGGCAACCGACCGCAACCGCATCCCCGGCAAGGTAACCATCTATGTATTTGTTCCATCGGAAACTCGCGTAAACGTGTCGCCCGACGACCCCAACCTCATTGCCCTCGCACAACTCTCCGACATTTCGCTCACACGCGAGCCGAGCAAAACTTATCCCTCAGTACCCACAGGTCCCATTGCACCTACCGGCGACAGCGACGAGGGTTCTTCGACTCAGGCAGCATTCCAACTGCCAATTGCCGGAACCGGCCGCGTATATACTTCGCTATCCGACTTTCGCAAGACCGAGGCCCGCAAACTCATGGCTCAGGCCATCAATGCCAAGGCTGAAATAAAGTCGATTGAATCGAAACTCACATCGCTCCGTGCCGTGTATGCCACCGGCAACCATTCGTGCGCGACCGACATACTCAACCTTGAACGCGACCTCGACGCCGCCCGTCAGCGCATGCGCTCGCTAACCAACAAGGCCATACAACTCGAATCGAATAACTAAAACCTGATGATTGACTTTCGCAACATAACCCGCTCGACCAACCTATACAACTTCCATACGCACACGCAGTATTGCGACGGCCGCTCGTCGATGCAGGCCCAGGCCGAGGCTGCAGCCGAAGCGGGATTTACACACCTCGGTTTCAGCCCACATTCGCCCATCGACATAGAGTCGCCCTGCAACATGCACACCGAACATGTGCGCCTGTACCTCAACGAGGTGGAACAGCTTAAACAGGAGTTTGAAGGACGCATGCACATATATGCCGGAATGGAAATCGACTGGACCGATCCTTCTCAAGGCCCGGCAGCCGATTACTACCGCAATCTTGGTCTGGACTATTGCATTGGTTCCGTGCATTTTATTCCTAATCAGGAAGGTCAACTCATCGATGTTGACGGCAATTTCAAATCGTTTTCGGCCAAGATGAGCAAATATTTCGACAACGATATTGAATTTGTGGTGCGCATGTACTATAATTCATCATACGAAATGCTTGCCTCCGGATACTTTGACATCCTCGGACACTTCGACAAAATAGCCCAGAACGCCTCTTGCTTCAGGCCAGGTATCGAAGACGAGGAATGGTACAAGACCATTGTCAGCAATTATATCGACCGGATTATAGCCTCGGGAGTAACTGTCGAAATCAATACTAAGGCCCGCGCAGAGCACGGCCGATTTTTTCCTCACGAACGATACTGGCAAAGACTTGTCGACGCAGGCGTAACTCTCATTGTAAACAGCGACTCTCACTACGCCGACAGAATCAACGCCTCGCGTCCTGAAGCTCTCGAAATCCTCCAACAAATTGTCCAAAAACACTAAACCCACTCCAATGCCGCGCACTCTCGAACTCCTTGCTCCCGCCCGCGATGCCGATACAGCCATTGCCGCCATAAATCATGGCGCCGATGCCGTATACATGGGTGCGCCCGCATTTGGTGCCCGCGCGGCCGCCTCCAACTCGCTCGACGATGTGCGTCGTGTGGCCGACTATGCCCATATCTTTGGAGTTCGCCTCTATATAACGCTCAACACAATAATATATGAAAACGAGCTGTCGCAGATAACACAACTCGTTGCCGACCTATACCGCATGGGCGTCGATGCCATAATCGTACAGGATATGGCTCTGCTCTCCCCCACTCTGCCCCCTATACAGCTCCATGCCTCGACTCAGACCGATGCCCGCAGTGCCGCCAAAGTGGCGTTGCTGGCTCAAGCCGGGTTTTCGCAGATAGTTGTACCCCGCGAGTTTTCGCTTGAAGAAATACGCGAAGCCGCCGCGGCCGCCGCGCGCCATGGGTCGGACATCGAAGTATTTGTCCACGGTGCTTTGTGTGTGAGCTACAGCGGCGACTGCCATGCCGGCGTCCTGCTCACAGGCCGCTCGGCCAATCGCGGCGAGTGCCCTCAGATATGCCGACTGCAGTTTAACCTCACCGACTCGAAGGGCACACCCATCGCCTCGCTTCCCGACGGTGGTCCGGCCACCCGCCACTGGCTCTCACTGGCCGACATGAACCGCCTGGCACACCTCACACAGCTGGCCGAGGCCGGAGCATCTTCGTTCAAAATCGAAGGCCGACTCAAGAATATTTCATACGTCAAAAACGTCACTGCGGCATATTCGCGCGCACTCGACCAGGTGGTGGCCGAGAGCGGGGGTCGCTATGTGAGAGCTTCTTACGGCCGTAGCCGTCACAACTTCGCACCCGACGTGTCGCGCAGTTTCAACCGTGGCTTTACGTCCTACTTCCTCACCCCCGGCGACTCGGCCGAGCGTCACATCACATCGTGGCAATCGCCCAAATGGACCGGCAAGCAAGTTGCCGTCGTGAAGCGCGTGAAGGGCAACACCCTGCAAGTCAACGCCTCAGAGGAAATACACAATGGCGACGGACTGGGCTACTTCGACTCTCAGGGCCGCTTCCAGGGATTCCGCATAAACCGTGCCGAGGGAGCCATGCTTTATCCTGCACCCGGCACAATCCTGCCTCCTGCCGGGACCATACTATATCGCAATTCCGACACGGCCCGTGAAGCGCTCATGAGCCGTGACGATACCGCCGAGCGTCGAATCGATGTTGACATGACCCTGCGACACCTTACCGACGGACGCCTCGCACTCGACCTCAGAGACGAGCGCGGCAACTCTGTAAGCGTCACTTCAACAGAGGTTTACAACGACACAGCCCGCACTCCGCAAGAAACTCAGCGACTGGGCATACTTCAGCGACTGGGCGACACGGTGTACAGCCTTGCATCGCTCAACGACCTTGCCGGCGATACATTCATACCATCGAAATCGCTCACAGCCCTGCGACGCAGCGGTATCGAGGCCCTCGATCGTGCATGGCGCATACATCGCCCCATCGCCCGTCGCAAAGCCTCCACACTGAGTGCCGACGCGCTCAAGGAACTGTCGACAACCTATCACGACAATGTGGCCAACAGCCTGGCCGCAGAGTTCTACACAAGCCACGGGGCCACAGTGGGCCAGCGAGCCGCCGAGGTGGACAAACCCCAGGGCCGCGTGCGCATCATGACCACACGCTACTGCCTGCGCCGCTCCCTCGGTGCCTGTCTGCGCACCCCGCAGGGACGCAACCTTCCACCCGACCTCTACCTCGACGCCCCGGTGGGACGTCTGCGGCTCGACTTCGACTGCAAAAACTGCAACATGCAGGTGAGCTGCGAGTCGTAACACGATAATTTATATAACTTAAAAATCTAAAAATCCCAATATTAACTAATCAATTCACATGGAAAAGACAAGAATCTTGGTTACCGGTGGCACAGGCTACATTGGCTCGCACACCACCGTCGAACTCATCAACGCCGGCTACGACGTTGTAATCATCGACAACCTCTCTAACTCCAATCCCGAAGTGCTCGACGGCATTGAAGCCATCACAGGCGTGCGTCCCGCATTTGTAGAAGGCGACTGCACCGACAAGGCCACCGTGCGCAAACTTTTCACCGACTATCCCGGCATCAAGGGCATCATCAACTTTGCCGCCAGCAAGGCTGTGGGCGAATCGGTTCAGAAACCCCTTCTCTACTACAGCAACAACCTCAACACCCTCATCAACCTCCTCGAGCTCATGCCCGAGTTTGGTGTTAAGGGCTTCGTATTCTCTTCGTCCTGCACCGTATACGGCGAGCCCGACGTAAATCCCGTTACCGAACAGTCGCCCATCAAGGCCGCCACTTCGCCCTACGGCAACACCAAGCAGATTTCTGAAGAAATCATCACCGACACCATCGCATCGGGTGCTCCCTGGAACGCAATCATCCTGCGCTACTTCAACCCCGTGGGCGCTCACCCCACCGCTCTCATCGGCGAGCTCCCCAACGGTGTGCCCCAGAACCTCCTGCCCTTCCTCACACAGGCCGTAATGGGCATCCGTCCCGAACTGAGCGTATTCGGCAACGACTATCCCACCCGCGACGGCTCCTGCATCCGCGACTACATCAATGTCGTAGACCTCGCCAAGGCACACGTAATCGCAGTGCAGCGCCTTGTTGAGGACAAAACCCTCCAGCCCGTTGAAATTTTCAACCTCGGCACAGGCGACGGTGTATCTGTTCTCGAACTCATCAACACCTTCGAAGAAGCTACCGGCGTGAAGGTGCCCCACAAGATCGTAGGCCGTCGTGCCGGCGACATCACCCAGGTGTGGGCCGATCCCACCCACGCCAACACAGTGCTGGGCTGGACCGCCAAGGAAACCCTCGCCGACACAATGCGCTCGGCCTGGAAATGGCAACAGCACCTCCGCGAAAAAGGCATTATGTAATATGATATAAAGAATCCTACAATATAGGTCGGGCGGTTGAACAACTGCCCGACTTAGAGCGTGTTTAAAAATTCTTGTTAATTTTAAGCCGGAGA
>QLIP01060260.1_pt1 | contig 46674 bp, 34 predicted proteins | sample 1769771 | NCBI WGS metagenome assembly QLIP01 (sample SAMN09428762, study PRJNA476227) | Gut metagenome, whole genome shotgun sequencing project. | isolation source: cecum | host: Rhizomys sinensis | place: China: Jinsha town of Minqing, Fujian Province | collected 2013-09-23 | reverse complement strand
CGCCTAAAACGTTACGTATTTCTGATGAAAGTTATAGTTTAATTACCCTTTATTGCCCAGAATTTTACTTACCCAGGTTGGCGCGCACGCGTGCCAGATACTCTGACATCGCCTTGCTATCATGGCGATCCACAATGTCTCGTAGCTCGGCCAACTGTGCCCGTATCTTCTCCAACTGCTCTGAGGTATGCGGATTAAACAAAATCTCGCTCAATAAGTAGTCATCCTCTCCCATCAATCCATCGGCTATCGCTTTATGACGCTTAAAGGTCGTACCCGGTGCCGACTGCGGCTTCATGCAGCCTGCAAACACCAAAGTCGAGGCAAAAGGCACCGACAACGAATAGGCAATCGTCTCGTCATGCTCCTCAAAAGTATACTCCTCGATATGCAAGCCCAAACGGCCATACAAATCACGGAAAAATACACGCCCCAGATGATCGCCCTCCTTAATGATAATCGCATTCTCATTCTCCAAATTCGAAAGCGAAGCAAACGTCGGTCCAAACATCGGGTGCGTCGAAACGAACGGATGTCCCGACGCGGCATAAAACTCGGGCAAACCGGTCTTAACCGATGCAATGTCGCACAATATCGTACGCGCCGGCAACGAAGGCAATACCTCGCGGAAAGCATCGATAGTAAACTTCAACGTCACCGCATTGATCACCATATCAGGTTCAAACTCAGCAATTTCATCGATCGAAGCAAAACGTCGGCACATATAAGAAAAAAGCAAGCGTCGCGGATCGGCATCATAAATCGCCACCTCATGTTCCTGCGATAGCAAGTCGCAAAAGAACGAGCCCATCTTTCCGGCTCCAATAATCAAAATTTTCATAGTTTTATATAGTATCTTAGTAAATTACAAATTCAGTCTCGCGCAACGAATCTCCGCCGCAACGCACTCGATATCGTCCCGGAGCCACACGACGCCCCTGCGCATCGACTGCCTTCCAGCTCAAGCCCGCCTCCGTCGCCACGCTCTTAAACACCGCGCGTCCTTCGGCATCCAGAATCTCAACCAATGCACCGCGTTCCACATCTCCAATAAAGATATCTCCGCCAAAATCAGGACACACCACCTCCGGCACCACCTTCGGTCGGCGCATGCTCTCCGACTCGGCTGTCATATCGCCCGGCGTGTACTCTATCAACCCGCGTCGGGTAGAAACCATCACACTTCCCCGCACCGGATTGACACCCAATCCATAAATCAGATTCGACAACAACGGCGAATTCTCTGTCGTATAACGCTCGCGCAACTGATAATCCCTGGCGTCGAACCGCAGCAGACCGCCGCAATTCGTGCCAATCCAAAGCGAACCCGCGCCATCGAACTCGGCACACTGCGCCATGGTAAGCGTACCGCTACCAGCTTCACCCATCGACAAAATCCGACACGGCATCTCACCATTCACCACCTGGTCGGTCGGATTAAACACCAAGGCACCCATTCCCGTAGCCAGCACCACATCGCCCGTAGTCGGATTTTCTGCCATCCATAAACCATAATCCGACTTAATCACCACCCCCGACTGATCGCGAAACGACGTAACATAAGTATACACATCGTCCGACTCATCCTCGAGCGTCTGCTGATAATCATAAATCAGCAACGTAGGCGGATTCATTGCATATGTCGACAGAATACGATTCCCATTCTGCGGATGCTTCGTCACCAATAAATTCAGACGCGAATGCGACGGCAAATAATTCTTAACATTGCGGCGCACCCACTTATTATAATCCGAAATACCAAACACTCCTTTGCGCCCAGAGGCAGGCAAATACCACAACGCATGCTCATAGCCACCCGTCTGCTCCGGATTCAAATCCATAAACGAAGCCCACAGATTTCCCGCAGCATCAGCCTCAATATTCGAAAAACAACAAAATGAGCCCCAGCCCTGATTCAGCACAAGCTTATGAAACTCCGGCAAATAACCGAACGGATCCTGCTCCGACGCAATATGCGCAATGTCGGCATCCTTATCCGCGAGATTCATCATCCCCATACCACTGAACACTGACCCGAAGCAAACCACATTCGGATTCAACGGATCCACCGTAATGCCATGCGGGTCCGAAACAGGATAATAATTACGTCGAGCCAACCATGTGGCATGATTCGCCGCATTCTCCCTTGCCGAACGAGGCTCATTATACACGGGCGAATAGATATCCCACCCCGAAGCTGTCTGCACCGTAAACTGAATCGGACTAATGCGATCGATGGTCGGAAAAATCCACGAGAAATTCGTGCCCCCCAGCATCATACCATATCCGGGCACATACTTCATATTCGTTGACACACCCGCCAACGGAGCTGATGGGCGAACAGGCTCCGACACTCCATGCCACGCAGGCTGAGCCGCACAACACTGAAAATGTCCGCGATCGCGATAAACCCAAAAATTCTCGAAATCCCACGAACCCATCACCGCCGGCGATGTCTCGCCATGTCCCATCGACCTCGCACCCTGATCCGTGACATGCCACAAAGTCTTGGTTCCAAACAACATATATCCCTGATTTGTAGGCAAAAGATTACGCTCCCACGCATTCATAATCACCTTCTCGGGCCCTAACGGCGAAATATTATCCCTGCCGAGCTCAGTTCGCTCCAAGCCCGAACCAACCCATTCATGACGTTCCATTATCAAAGTCGAACCCTCAGTTCGCAACGCAAGCAAAGCCCGCGCCGACAACTCTCTAATCGCCACTACCTGAGCCAGTCCCGGCTCCAAGCGCAACGCACCGAGCGACTCCGCATCGGCCGAAGCACACGTATACAACCCGCCGGCACGAAGCATCACAAAACGATCGGCCACGTCGCATACCGCCTCAATCGGTTCGCCGCCGCGAACCACCGTCTCGCGCTCCACTCTGCAATTCACACCGTCGAATCGTGCCCAACCACCATCGGTCGCTACCCAGGCACCCGGCGAATCGGCATCCATCACCACCGAGCGCACATGGCTCATCCCCGACGTCAAACTCCGCGCCAGCCCATCGGCCACGCGCACCGAGCCGTCGTCGCCGACCGTTGCCAGACACCCGTTGCCAAAAACCATCAACAAATATCGTCCCGCCGCCGAATAATCGGCATAAATCAACTCCTCTTTCCGCAAGTCGAAATCCATCTGCAAAGGCGTAATACCCCTCTGCGGCTCAGACTTATCATATTGAAACAAAGTAAGGAGCGACATTCTATAATCCTCTTGCAAATTGCGATTAAACGCTCGCTGATGTACCAAAAAATATACCCTATTAGGCGTATCGATCACGCGCTGAGGCGCATTGTCGAATGCCGGATGTGCCTGCCACACACCTGCTTTCAACGTCGCCGAGCCCAACAAAGCCAGCAACAAAGCACACATCACGCTTAATAATATCTTGTTCATCGAAAAAGTTCCCCCTTGAAGTTCTTTAAACAACTTCCTATTGTTGTTATGTCAAAAAAAATAAAGCAAAAAAAAATCCGATAGAAAGCGTCTATCGGATCATTTGCGGAAGGGACGAGATTCGAACTCGTGGTAGGATTACTCCTACGTCAGTTTAGCAAACTGGTGGTTTCAGCCACTCACCCACCCTTCCAGTAACTAATCACATCTTGCGAACGCAATTAGCACAACATTATGTAATACCCACCTTGTGTTAAGGTGATGCAAAGTTAAGCTTTTTTTTATTTGCATCCAAATTTTTTTCAACTTTTCTGCAAATTTAACCCCTAAATTAACAAATTTGGCTGTTTTCCCTCTCTTTTTCGCACCTAAGTTGCCAAAAATTATTCAGAAATCCCGCATCTTAGAGGTTTTCGTCGAGGTCGTCGTAGAGGAGTTCAAACTCTTCGATGCGACGTTGCTTTATCTGTTTATGCTCCTTCCCTTTGTAACGCGAATGCGCAACATAGCGGTCGCGAATCTCTCGATTGCCGTTTCGCAATCTATTCACAACCTGCGATCGCATCGTGGCTCCCGATCCTATATTATAAGCCAGGACGCCAAGCAACAACGAGTCGGCACCAAAATCACGGAACACAGCGCAGTTCTTCAATAAATCTTTGCGCAACAATGCATCAGCCTCCGCCTCTCCCAAGACGCACCCGCGGCGATAACGCTCGCCTGGCAATACCCGATGCCCATAACCCACAAAGGGCCAATGCTTGGCCTCATTCAGGGTCTCATATTTCTTTATCAACGCCACTGCCTGTTCGAACTTCGACACACTGTCCTCTTCAGGCATATTTAATAGGTCTGTAAATGCGTCTAAAGAAGTTGTGTCATGAACCAAAGTCAACTTTGAAGCCGTTGCTTCTGCCTGTTGCTTCGTGCCGGCAAACGACAGTCCGAACAACGCGACCACGACGGTGATCATTAAAACTGACAATTTTTTCATCACTAACTTAAACAATCAAAAGCACCGATGGTTTAAATCAGCAATGATTTAATAACTTAATTTCTAACTATTTAACAGATATTTGATATTCCGATCCCAATATCACAGGGCGATTCTGCTCAATATGTCCAACCGGATAATCATAAACCACAGGGAAGCCGGTGAGTTTGTTTTCGGTCAAAAAGCGCTCTATCATCCACTCCATTTCCGACTCCGATTCGGTGCTGTATTCCGTGAAACGCCCCACCACCAAACCGCGAATTCGCTCAAACATTCCGGCCAGCATCATCTGATACAGCATACGCTCTATCTTATATGGCGGCTCAGCAATATCCTCTATCAATAGCACGGCATCTTTTCGGCGCGCAAACTCGCAGATATCATATGGCGTACCCATCAAGCCGTTGAACACCGCCATATTACCACCTATCAACACACCGCGGCCCTCGCCACGCCGGTCGGCGGGCAGTCCGGCTCGCCGCTCGGCAACAGGTCGAAAGCCACCATCATTGCCCGTGGCAAGAATTTCGAGCAACGCACGCCCCTCAGCTCCATGCAGATCTTTCGTCATCGGAGCGTGAAGCGACATCAGTCCCTCTTGTTGCAATCGGGCATGCAGTGCCGTAATATCCGAAAATCCCACAAGCCATTTCGGATGCGCCGACAGCATCCCCTGCGGCAAATGCGACAACAGATGCACCGCCCCATAGCCGCCACGTCCGCAAACCACCGCCTTTACCCGCTCATCGAGCCATGCCTGACGAAAATCCGACAGTCGCTCGGCAAGCGACCCCGAATAGTTACCCTCAACACGCCCCCGGGCATGCGCTCCAATCAAAGGTTCATAACCCTCTGCGCGTAAAAAATCGGCGGCCGACTCCACAAACTCCGGCTTCACTGCCGATGCCGGCGATACTATGGCCACGCAATCGCCCGGCTCCAACAACGGCGGACACTTCAGCATCACGAAACTACAACATTTATACCCTCGCCACGCATCTGCTCGGCGATACGCTCCAACTCCTCGCGCTCCACCTTCACCAAACGCTCCTCGGGCGTGGAGCGATCCAGACTATACAGCATCACCTCGCGCGGGCCAATCTCCTTGTAAGCCGCAATAAGAGCCTCAACCTCCTCGGGCGTTGTGTTATCCACCACCTGGCCCTCATGCTCACCACGAAGAATCATGGTCTGAATCACTGCCGATTCACCATACTGCTTCAAATCCTTAACCACACTCTCTACCGTAAAATTCTCCGACACGGGGCGATCGATCAACCTCATCGTCGACTCCACAGCCGAGTCAAGCTTCATAATATTATTATCGACACGTCGCAGAGCCGCCTCCACATCAGGAAGCGCAGCGCGGGTCGAATTCGTCAGCACCGACACCTTGGCCTGAGGATAGTAGATATTGCGCAACTCTATCGTATCATCGATTACACCCGCAAAGTCCGGATGCAAAGTCGGTTCACCATTACCCGAAAAGGTTATCACATCGAGCGGCGAACCCTCGGCGCGCATCGCCGCAAGCTTCTGCTCCAATTCACTGCGCACCATACGGCGTGTAGGCAAGCCGCTGCGCCCTGTGCCCTGTGCATTAAATCCCGCCTCGCAATAGAGACAATCGAACGAACACACCTTTCCATCATTAGGCATCAGATTGATACCCAACGATACACCCAACCGGCGGCTATGAATCGGTCCGAACACGGTTGAATGAAACAATACTGTCTGATCTTTTGACATATTGAATTTGTTTATTTTCAATTGAAGTTGTTTAGACTTCAAAACTTACCTGTCAGCAACGACTGCAAGTCATGAAGCGTTTGCAACGCCTGAAGCGGCGTCAGATTGTCGATACTCAAGCCCAACAATCGGTCGCGTATCTGCGACAGCAACGGGTCATCGAGCTGAAAGAACGACAGCTGATAGCCATCGCGCGCCTGACCTATGCCCGACACGTCGCCCTTGCTCCGATTCGCCTTCGGACCCTTCGTAGCCTTCTCCGACTTCGAATCCGGCTTCGCGGCTGCCTCGCCCGCCGATGCCTCAAGCTGGGTCAGCACCTGGTTGGCCCGCTTCACTATCGAAGGGGGCATACCCGCCAATTTCGCTACATGAATACCGAAGCTATGCTCCGAACCTCCACGCTCCAACTTGCGCATAAACACCACCTTACCACCAATCTCCTTAACCGACACATTGTAGTTCACAATGCGGTCAAAGCTCTTCTCCATCTCATTCAACTCATGATAATGAGTGGCAAAAAGAGTTTTTGGTCGGCTATGGCCATTCTCGTGAATATGCTCCACGATGGCCCATGCAATCGAGATGCCGTCGTAGGTCGACGTTCCGCGTCCCAACTCATCAAAGAGTATAAGCGATCGCGGACTCATATTGTTCAAAATTGCCGCCGCCTCATTCATCTCGACCATAAACGTCGATTCGCCCGATGATATATTATCGCTCGCGCCCACGCGCGTAAATACCTTATCCACATATCCGATACGAGCCGCCTGGGCCGGCACAAACGATCCCATCTGTGCCATCAGCACAATCAACGCCGTCTGTCGCAACAATGCCGACTTACCACTCATGTTCGGACCCGTAATCATCATCACCTGCTTCTCGTCGGAACTCAGCGAAATACTATTGCTGATATACGGCTCGCCCGCCGGCAATCTACGCTCTATGACCGGATGACGCCCCTCGGTGATTGAAATCTCAAACGAGTCATCGACCACCGGACGCACATACCCATTCGATTCAGCCAATATGGCCATCGACAACAGGCAGTCGGCCACCGACGCCTGCAGGGCATTGCGCTGAATGCTGGGCAGAAATGTCATTGCCCCCGCCAGCAACTCGCCATAAAGACGCTGCTCGATTGCGGCTATCTTCTCCTCCGCACCCAAAATCTTCTGCTCATACTCCTTCAACTCGGGCGTGATATATCGCTCCGCACTAACCAGAGTCTGCTTACGCACCCACTCCTCGGGCACCTTATCCTTATGTGTGTTTCGAACCTCGATATAGTATCCAAACACATTATTAAACGATATCTTAAGCGACGGGATTCCGGTGCGCTGAGACTCACGCTCCTGGATGTCGGCCAATGCCTGACGTCCCGAACGCTGTAGCATGCGCAACTCGTCGAGCTCTTTATCCACACCCTCGGCAATATAGCCGCCACGCGCCAACGTGGCCGGTGCCTCCTCGCTCACAACCCGCGCAATCGTCTCGGCCAGCTGGGTCTGCTCGGTCATGTCGCGACCAAGTTCGCGCAACACCGGCGATTCCGAACCCTCAAGCAGTTCGCGAAGTCGATTGGCGGCACGCAACGAGTTGCGCAGCGTCAGAAACTCGCGCGGAGTGATGCGCTGAGTCGAAACACGCGCCGACAGACGCTCCAAGTCGCCCACCACTCGCAAAGTCTCCTCCACGTGCGCCCGGCATTCCGGATCGCGAAAAAAATATTCCACCGCATCATGGCGACGGGTAATCTCGGCCACATCCAGGAGCGGAAAGGCCAGCCAACTGCGCAGTCGACGCGCTCCCATCGCCGTCACCGTCCTGTCCATCACCTTAAGCAACGACAAGCCATCGGCCGATGTCGGAGATATCAACTCCAAATTGCGCATCGTAAACTTATCCAGATGCACATACCGGTTGCCGTCGATACGACCCAACGTCGTGATATGCTTCGTGTTCGTGTGGTGAGTTATGTCGAGATAATGCAACAGACTGCCTGCTGCCACTACAGCCTCCGGCATGCCGTCGACGCCAAATCCCTTGAGCGACGCGGTGCCGAACTGACGCGTAAGGCGCTCATCGGCCGCATCGGTCGTATAAACCCAGTCGTCGAGCTCAAATACGGCACAACGATGATGCACCGTCTCCTCATACTGCGCCCGGGTGCCATGCATACGCAACATCTCCTTCGGCGCTATATTCCCAATCAGCTTGTCGACATACGCCGCATCCCCCTCGGCACACAGAAACTCGCCCGTGGTCAAATCCAGAAACGCCACGCCCACACGCCCTCTCTTCTTATTAAAATGAATACCGCCCAAGAAGTTATTCTCGCGCGCATCCAAACTGTTGTCGTTCAAGTTCACACCCGGCGTAACAAGCTCCGTTATGCCGCGCTTCACCAACTTCTTCGTCAGCTTCGGATCCTCCAACTGCTCGCAGATAGCAACCCGCTTGCCTGCCCTTACCAATTTGGGCAGATAAGAGTCAAGTGCATGATGCGGAAATCCGGCCAACTCTACATATGCCGCCGAACCATTGGCCCGACGCGTAAGCGTAATCCCCAAGATCTCGCTCGTCGCTATTGCATCTTCTGAAAACGTTTCGTAAAAATCTCCTACTCGAAACAACAATATTGCATCGGGATGCTTGCGCTTCATCTCGATATACTGCTTCATCAAAGGAGTTTCTGCTATTTTTGCCATTTAAGCTTTATATACTTATTTCTTACATATTATGCCGGACGTCCAAACACCGACAACATCCAGATCGACATCCCAACGTAGATCAACAATCCCACAATGTCGTTCATAATCTGAATAAACGGTCCGGTGGCCAACGCCGGATTTATCTTTAATTTCTCGAGCGTCAACGGCACCAACGTGCCAAACACCGTGGCAAATATCACCACACAGAACAGCGACAGCGCCACGGCAAACGTCAACGCATAATCGCCCGGCTCCGTAAACATTATGTATCCGAACACCACCGTCGATATCACTATCGCATTCAGCAACGCCACACGCAGCCCGCGCCATATCTGGCTCCAGAACTCCTTAAGCTCCAATCGGCCGTTGGCCAAACCCTGCACCACAATCGCCGATGCCTGCACACCTACATTTCCTCCCGTACCTCCAATCAGCGGAATAAAGAATGCCAATGCTGTCACCGCCGCAATCTGAGCCTCAAAGCCCGACAAAATTACCGAATTCACAATTCCTCCGATTATGCCAATCAGCAACCACGGCAAACGCGCCTTGGTCTGTGCCAGAATCGAGTCGTCGGCATCGATATCCGACGAGATACCCGACGCCAACTGGAAGTCGCGCTCGCTCTGTTCGCGAACCTCATCCATCACGTCGTCGACCGTGATCTGACCCACCAACCTGCCGATACTGTCCACAACCGGCATCGCCACCAAGTCATACTTCTCAAAGTCGATGGCAACATCCTCGATCGGCATATCTACCTTCACCGACACCGGATCGGTCTGCATCACATGCTTGATGCGCGACACCGCCGGATGCGTAATCATCTTCTTCAGCGGCAACACACCCTTCAGTCGATCGTCATCGTCCGTTACATATATATAATAGATGTCATCCAGCTCCTCGGCCTGATGACGCATCTCGCGAATACACTCCGGCATCGACAGATTCTCGTTCACCTTTATATACTCGGTGCCCATCAAACCACCCGCCGTATCCTCATCATACTGCAACAGGTCGACAATATCGCCCGCCTGCTCCATATCCTCGATGTTCTGAATAACCTCCTCGCGATCCTCCTCATCGAGCTCCTGAATCAAGTCTACGGCATCGTCCGTATCCAACACATCGATATAATGACCAATCTGCTCCGGGTCCATACCCTCGAGCAACTTCTTTCGATCCTCCTCGTCGAGCTCCATCAACACATCGGCCTTCTTCTCCTTATCATCGATAAGATTAAAAGCCCATTCAGCCTCCTTGAGACTCAAACTCTGAAAAAGCTCAGCAATATCGGCCGGGTGAAGATCATAAAATTCCGCTTTGGCGGCTTCAACGTTCCCCTCCTCTATAATAGCCTCGATACGCTCTATATCCTGATCTGTTAAATCCTTCATTACTCAATATAATTAATAGTGGAACGACGAACCACCCAAAAACTCGCGCAACAACGACGTTGCCGGAATCTTATCGGTCGGCACAATATGAAATCTCTCTATCAGCTCTAACAGTCGCAATGCATCGCCATGAACATCCGAATCCGACGGCACCTCTTTCAACAACGGCTCGATCGAACTGCGTATCGCTCCAAACTCATAGAGCAGCGACGTATTGAAAAATGCATCCGCCTCCCCGCAATAGGGGAATATCCAGCGCTCCTCGCCCCGCCGCACACTCGCCCATCGACGCAATGTATCGCTCGCCGATACATGTCGATACTTATGATCGCGTACAATGCGGCGCATCAAACGCGCATCGGTCGACGACAACATCTCACCCTGCTCTTTTAATACCGTCGGCACCGCCGATGCAAATATCTTGAACAGATGACGCGAATCTACACCCTCGGTAAGCTCCGGGTTCAAACCATGAATACCCTCGATAATCAACACCTCGTCGGGCTCCAGGCGCAACGGGCGCTCGCGCTCAATGCGTCGGCCATGCTCAAAACTATAAGTAGGTATATTCACCTCGCCGCCGGCCAGCAATGTCTGCAAGTCCGACTTGAAACGCTCCAAATCGAGCGCATACAGACTCTCATAGTCATAATCGCCCTGAGCATCGAGCGGCGTATTGACCCGATCCACAAAATAATCGTCGAGTGATATCACCTTGGGCACAATCAAATCGATCAGCAACTGATTCGCCAAGCGCTTGCTTGTCGTGGTCTTGCCCGACGACGACGGGCCGGCAATAAGCACCACCCCCGCATCGCCATTCTTGCGACGCGCGGCAATCTCATCGGCGATACAACCCAGATACTTCGTCTGGCGCGCCTCGCACACATTAATCAAATCCGAAGCATTGCGAAACTCCACCGCCCTGTTTAACTCCGCGATATCCCTAACGCCAACAATCGAATTGAAACGAAACTGAGCACGCAAAGAATCCGCCATCACCGGCGCCGCACCACTCATTATATCTGAATTAAAAGCAACTGACATATCGATGTTGATTCACTAAATTCATTAAAAAATCTTAAAATAGGGCGAAAACACCCCGAAAAAGCCCCCAAACACCACTCTTCAGACGCAAAATTAATAAAATTTTTCGATTTATTTTGTCGAATCAAAAAGAATTATTAACTTTGCACTTGCAAATGTAAGTTATGTAGTCGCTCACTGATTCTTAACTTCTACATTGCCAATTCGGGGCCCATTCGTCTATCGGTTAGGACGCAAGATTTTCATTCTTGAAAGAGGAGTTCGACTCTCCTATGGGCTACAATTAACAAAACAAGAAAACAAAGAAGAAATTGCAAAATGGCAAACCATAAATCGTCATTAAAAAGAATCCGCCAGTCAGAGAAAAGAAGACTGGAAAACCGTTACTGGGCTAAAACAGCTCGTAACGCTGTGCGTCGCGTTCGTCGCATGACTGACAAAGAGGAAGCAACTGCTGCTTACAACAAGGTGAGCTCACTCCTCCAGCGTCTCGGCCGCAAAAACATTATCTCTAAGAACAAGGCCGGCAACCTCTGCAGCTCTCTCGCTAAGCATATCAACAAAATTTAAAATAGTAAAATCCCCCGCTTGATCCCTATCAATCAGCGGTCGTGATTTGTGTTGGCCCATTCGTCTATCGGTTAGGACGCAAGATTTTCATTCTTGAAAGAGGAGTTCGACTCTCCTATGGGCTACATCCCCAAATCCATCCTATCCCCGAGGTCGGCTGTCATTTTTTTGACTGCCGACCTCACTTTTTTTTCTAACAGTTGCGCATACTTATTAGTGCAACGAAGTTGTCTAAACTTATTTTTTATTAAGATTTGTGCGAGATTTTTGAGCTGATTTTTTCACTCGAAGAGGAAGCAACCTTTCGGTTGGTTCCGATGAGAGGGGAAAAAGCGGTCAAAAATATCCGCAAAGCTTAATAAAAGAATAAAATTCAACTTCTTTTTATGATTCGTAAATAAGTTTAGACAACTTCAACGTTTTATTGTTGGCACCTTTTGCCAAAAGCAATTATTTTAACACCGCGGTTCTTTTCTAATCTTTGATTATTTTTGAGTCGCTTCTAAATTTAACCAAATGCATTCCATGAGGAAACTATTACTGCTAATCTCATTGGCTTTCGCTCTGCAGTCGTGGGCAGACTCCCCTCACATGCCCGACACGCTCCGTTACGAACTCGAAACCTCTACGACGCTGGCAAAAGGTGAACATACCCCTTTCTGGCTCTTCAATAACCGCAACGGATTGGCCTCAATCAATAAAAACAATTGGTACTTCCGTAGCGCCGTGTTTCGCGACATGGATGAATCGCAGCGCTTCTCTTGGGGCGCTGGTGTCGACGCCGCCGCCACTTACGGATATACCGAACAGACAGTAATTGTCCGTCAGTTTTATGCCGAAGCTAAATACCGTTCGCTCGACATCATGGCCGGCGCTAAGATTATACCCGAAGAGATCTCAAATCCCGATCTCGCAACAGGCAACCTGCTTTTCAGCAACAACCATCTCCCCATTCCGCAAGTGCGTATCGGTATCTTCGACTACACTCCGATGTGGGGCACCAACAACTGGGTTGCAGTGAAGGGACACATGGCTTTCGGACGCTTCTTCGATAATAACTGGATCGAAGAATGGGTCGACAAATCAACCCAATACACCCTCAGCACCCTCTATCACTCTAAAGGTGGATTCATGCGCATTGGCGACCGCACACGCTTCCCCCTCGAATTCGAATGGGGTATCGAGATGGCAACGCAATTCGGCGGCACTACCTACAACTACGGCCGAGACAAGAAGACTCTTCACAATCCCACCAAACTGATCGACTGGCTCAAGGCCGTTGTGCCCATGGGCGGAGGTGCCGACACGCCGATGGAGGAGCAGGCCAACGTTCAGGGCAACATGCTGGGTAGTTGGAACTTTGCCCTCACGTGGAATCCCGCTGCCGACTGGCGTGCTAAACTATACTATCTCCACTACTTCGAAGACCACTCAATGATGACTTTCGACTTCCCATGGAAAGATGGACTGTGGGGCATCGAATTCAACCTGCCCAAAAACCGCTGGGTGTCGGACGTAGTGGCTGAATTCATTTACACAAAAGATCAAAGCGGACCTGTATATTGGGACCATACCCCGGAGATCAACGAACAGGTCAGCGGACGCGACAACTACTACAACCACTTCATATACAACGGTTGGCAATACTACGGCATGATGATCGGTAATCCGATGATCATCTCGCCCGTATACAACAATCCGCACAAATTCGGCTTTTTGTCAAACCGCATCGTGGGCTATCACCTCGGTTTCCGTGGCAACCCCACCGATGAAGTGGACTACAAACTCTTGGCAACAACACAAACCAGCTGGGGACGTTATCCCGACAATTTCCCCGAGCCGCGCAAAACGTTCAACCTCCTCCTGCAGGGTGCATACAGCCCCAAGGCACTGAACGGTTGGCGTTTCGAAGCCGCGCTCGCCATGGACCGCGGCGACTTGATAGGCAACAACTATGGCGCAATGCTCACCATCTCAAAAACCGGATTCCTGTCGCTCAAACACGACCCGGCACCCAAAAGAAAAAGACCCGTTAAAAAGTATTGATTATGACACGACATATTCTCCGCTCGGCACTGATGCCGATACTGCTCATCATCCTGATGGCGGCAACCGGATGCCGCAAATGGTCGGACAACGGCGACCTCGACGCCCAATGGCAGGTACGCCAAATTGAATGGATCGACTCCACAACAGTCACACCCGCAAACCAATACATCTCAATACAACTCCATGTTGTCATGATCGATGGCTTTCGTGGCAATATGCAATATGACAAAACCGGCAAAAAACTGCACTTCGACTTCCCCTATGCCGACCGAGACGGTGAATACTACATACTGAACCGATTCGGCATCTTTACCCAACAGGTAACCTACGACATTCTAAAACTCGACAGCAAAGAGTTGGTAATCAAGAACGAAAAGGTAATCATAAAATGCAGGCGATACTAAGAGAGGGACTCATCGAAGCCGGGTGCGACGAAGCGGGACGCGGATGCCTGTGTGGTCCGGTGAGCTGTGCGGCGGTGATACTGCCGCCCGACTTCCGATGCGACGCCATCAACGACTCCAAACAACTCACCGCCGCCCAGCGCGACGAACTCCGTGCCATAATCGAGCGCGAAGCACTGGCATGGGCCGTAGTGATGGTCGAACCCGAAGAGATAGACCGAATCAACATCCTCAACGCATCGATTATAGGGATGCAGCGAGCGCTCGACCGGCTCACCATCCGACCGCAACACATCATTGTTGACGGCAACAGATTCAAGCCATACCTCGATCCGATACTAAAGATGCAGACGCCCCACACCACCGTAGTGAAAGGCGATGCCAAATTCCTCTCGATAGCTGCGGCCAGCATCCTGGCCAAAACGCACCGCGACGAACTGATGCTCCGTCTGGCGGCCGAATACCCGCAATACGCCTGGGAGCGCAACATGGGCTACCCGACCAAAGCCCACCGCGAAGCCATCCGCCACCACGGCGCCACCCCCCACCACCGCAAAACCTTCAAGCTCCTCCCCTCCTAACCCGCCCCTCCTGCCCCGCTGATCCGCAAAACATGACGACGCTTGAGAGCGTGTCGTCCATGACCTCCGACGCGCGCGTTGCTGCTCGCCTTGCTACCGATAAAGGTACCGTCGGAGTGAGACGTCGGAGCGGGTAGCTTTGTCATGGACGTTGCGCTTCCAAGCGCGACAACAAACACGCTGGCGCCTTCAGGCGCAAAATTCAAACGCTTCTCTTAACCCTCGCCGAATATAAGTTTCAGCAACACGCAGACTTATTGCTTGTTTGGCAAGCATCGCAGATGGGACGGGATAAAAACAGGATTGCGATATCGCATCAAGCGGCATAGAGCGCATCGGAGCGGGTAGCTTTGTTATGGACGTTGCGCTTTCAAGCGCGACATCTCCCACCTCGGGCGCCTTCAGGCGCACCTCCATGGAAGATATTCTTCCAAGCATGTCACCATGGCCGATGCGCTTCCAAGCGCAACATAAAGATAAGCGTGATAGTTTAACCTCACGCAAAGAAGCAAAAAGCGCGAAGTAGTTCTGCATTTATACTTGCAAAGTCGCGCTTTTTGCTTCTTAACCGTAGATGAATTAAGGGTTTAGTTATGGTAGCCGAGGCGATGCCAGGCGTCGAGGATGAGGCGGCGGGTGCGGTATTCGCCGAAGTCGCGGAGCTCGCGGTCCTTCAGGACGCGGAAGGTTTCGTTGATACAACCGGGGCCGCAGATCTCTTCGGGGTCGAGTATGTAGCGGAGCTCGTCGGTGGTGAGGCCGAAGAGGTGGGCCACCATGGCGTCGAGTTCGGCTTGGAGCAGGGCGCGGCGGTCGGGGTCGAAGATGAAGGGATCCTTGGCTCCGATGCGCGGCATCTCGGCCCTCTGCGCAGTGGTCATCTCCTCCCACAACTCCTCGGCCCACGCGTCCATGTCGTGGTTGAAGTAGGTCAACTCAATCACCCTCTTGGCCATCTCCCACTGCATCTCATCGCCTATCTGCTCGGGCGAGAGGATGGGGAACTGCTTGACATAGTTGACGCTGGCATGGGTACCACCGATTTTCTGACGGGTCACGTAGTCGAACGGCAGGCTCGAAAGCTGCGCTAAAAGCGCAGCCCGGGGCACACCGCTACGCTCGCTGAAAGCGAGCGTAGCGGTGTGCCCCACGCCTTCGGCGTGGGGAACACCAGCCACGACGAACGTGCGTTCGTTCGTGGCATTTGTTATATCGCGAAACGCGAGCAAAATGGGTGAATCCCAGCCTTTTGCTTCGAGATTTTCCTCCACCTCCGAGGCTGGAATCCAGTACCAGGGCATAATGTTGGAGTTGGGGTCGGCGAGCTCGGCGGGGCTGGGGGTATCGATGGTGTTGGGGCGGGGGCCGACGGTGGGCCAGGTACCGTAGTGGTGGTTGTAGTGCCATATCATCTTACCTTCGTAGAGTGGCACATACTCTGTGCCGTCGGCGGTGCGGAAGCGGTTGCCATTGAGTTGCGCCCCCCCGGCGGTGAGTTGCTCGTAGGTGCGGAACAGGTGCGAGTCGTTCGACATATCAAACATTCTTCCGAACTTCACACCCCAGGGGTTGGAGCCCGTTGTTTCGTTTTCGATGATGTGGCCGCAGCGACGGTAAATCTTGGCGGTAAGCTCAGCATCGCGGCTGGTGCGAAAAGTCGGGCAGGTCTTGGTGTTGGGGTTGAGCAGGGCGAAGTCGGAGGTGCGCAGGGTGTAGATGCGGTTGGGGTCGAGCAGGTGGTCGAGGCGCGTCAGGTAGAATCCACCCTTCACGTCGGCCGCCCCGCTGCGGGCCTTACCGGCAGTGAGGAGGCAGAATTTGAACATTCGATGAATGTCAAACAATCCCTCTCGGTTCTCAAAGTCGTAGAGCGACATGAGTCGGTTCTCGTCAACAAGGCGCGAGAAGAAGGCCTTGTTGGAGTCGTTGACGGCAATGCCCGTTGGGAGCACCAAGCCCCAGGCCTCGCGCGAGAAGTTGAGACAGAGTTCGGCAAACATGGGATAGAGGTCGATATCGCCCGTGGCAGTGAGCGGGAAGCGGTCGCAGAAGCGCACAAAGCGGCTCATTGCCTCGGCATCGGCCTGTGCCTGCTGATATTCAGCATATAATTCGGGAGCCGTTTGCGCAAGCGCTACAATAGCTTTTTTGCGCTGTGCAGCAGTGCCAGCGTTAACGATATCCATACGCCCGTGGCTTTCGAACCACTTCTTATCCTCCACTTTGATTTTATCCCACGGCGGGTTGCCGCACATCACGTCGAAGCCGCCGCCGTCGGCAAAGACTTCGGGAAACTCCACACACCAGTGGAAGAAGCGTTGGCGCGAGGCCTCGGTCTGCACAGCGGCCTTGAACTCTGCCGTTAGCGGAATGTAATTGTTGTTGGGTGCTTCAAGCTGCTTTATCTCTTCGAGCGCCTGATATACGGTGGCGGTGTAGGGGATGTCGGGCAGGCGCAAGCCATCGGCTCCGGCCACCACGTCATCCTCGCCGAAGGTGTGATAAAAGGCCATGGAGTAGATATTGCATGCGCGGCGCAGCGACTCCACGCGCGGCGACTGCATCAAGTCCTCCCAGCGGCTCTGCTTGGTGAGGCGCTGAAGCAGAGTCTCCTCGGGAAGAGAGGAGATGGTGCGGACCTGATCGGCAAGCGATATTTGCTCCTCACCGATACGTGTTATATTATATTCGCCCCCAAATAGCGACGTTGTTACCCATCTTCCACTTGTTGGTTCTTTTGATGCTTCAACCTCCTTTACAGCCTTCTTGTTAATTGCTTTGATAGCCTTGAGTGTCTCCTTGTCTGTTGCAGTGAAGGCTTTGTCGGGAACACCATCAAGGAGCATATCGAGGTCGGTGACACCCACCACCGAGTTGCCACAGCGGATGTGGTGGTCGAGGAACGACAGTGGCTTGCCCGCACAGTACCCTTCTATCCAGAGCACCACCTTACAGAGCTCCACGGCATCGTGGTTATAGTCAACGGCATAGACACAACGCTCGATGACTTCGTGGAGGGCGCGCCGATAGTCCATCGAGGCGGGGTTGTCCTCGCCGGTGCGGATAGAGCATACATACCATGCAATGGTGCGCGCCATGGCCAGAACGATATGTCCTGAGCCTGAGGCTGCGTCGCACACCTTCATCGACAGGAGCGAAGCTACCTTCGCTTCGGGAGTGCGTAGAGGTGCAATACGCTCCTTAATCACCGGCTCGAGAGTAGTGCGGATTAGGCTCTGCACCAGGTCGGGACGCGTGTAGTAGCTCGAAGTTGATTGGCGGTCAAGGCCACCAACATAGTCGAAGCTCCACTGCGAGGGAGCCTCGCCCTGGGTGAGTATCGGTCGCTTTTCGAGAATACCCTCATAGACAGAGCCGAACTCCTCGACATCGAGCGAGGCGTAGTTGATACGCACCATCTGGCGATTTTCATCCTCAAACACGTTGAGGGCGCGGAAGGCATCGAAAACAACCTGGTTGGAGATGCGACAACGGCGTAGATTGCGCAGTGTGTCGGAGTTGAACAGTACGCCGCCCAGAGGCTTGATGCCGAGCGACGCACCGAAGCTTTCATCTTCAAAGAGTCGGAATGTATCCATTAACCCCTCCCAGAGATCGAAGTAGCGAGGCGAGCGCACATGCGCCACCTCGGAGAGGGTGCGCAGGCGCGAGGCGGCATAGTGGCGGTAATATATGTCGCGATGGCGTCGTATATCGTCCGAATCGCCGTCGTAAACGAGGTGACGGTCTTCGATGATAAAGAGAAACAGAAGTCGGTAGATGAAGTGCATCAATTCCTTATTGAAGGCGTCGTGACTGAGTTGGCCCGAAGCAAGAGCCGCGCGGAGGCGACCGTTACCCTCCCCCTCACCGCTGACGGCGGCGTTGCCGATGAGGGTCATGGCAATCTGCGCGGCCTGTGAGAGTCCTGCACGAATACGATTTCCGCTCTCGATGCTGAGGTTGAAGTAGCGCTCAATTATCGAGGGCGTGTCTCCTTCGGTATGAAATCGCGAGGCGTGGAGCACACGGAACATGAGGCAGAACTCGGCATACTTATCCTCCTCGAGCATGCGGCGCAGATCGAACTCGATGTAGGTGAGTTTTACCAACTGCCCCGAGTTGCGGATAAGGCGGAGCGTAGGACCATTGGCAATGATACCATAGACGTTCTCGGTATTGTTCAGGTACTCGAGCATGGCGGCATGAGCCGACTTTTCGCGGCGGGCGCCCTTGCTACGGAAGTCGAGCGAGCAGCGTTCAAGCGAATCTACGGCAGTGTCACCGGTTTTGTCGCCACGCACTATCACGGGAAAATTGCGCACTTCAGGGCAGAGCCATGTAATAGGGTGAGTACTGCCGGTATCCGACTCCACGTGCTGTGTCTGTCGCTGCGGGTGATAGCCGAGCAGGAGCAGAAAGCGCTCCATGAACTCGCGCGAACGACGCGTGCCGTAGGGATCGTTGGCGCTGCTACGGTTCTGGTAGAAACCCCAGTCGGCTCTCAGAGCGGTCCAGGCATAGTCGATAGCCTCCTGAAGCGATGTGTCGAGGCGGAAATCGGTGTCTCGGTTTCCGGCCAGGTTGCGGTCGGTCTCGATCTGATGCAAAATGTCGTCCGATAGGAGATGACCATATATGTGTATGCTGGTGTAATCCATTGTTATTTAAATTTGGGGAGGTAAACAAAGGCTGCTATAATATCCATCGGCAAAACCGGCTCCACCACCTGATAGCTGTCGGCGGCGAGATAGGTGCGATATTGCGCGAACGACTGCACAAGTTTGTTGGCGCGTTCAAGAGCAATCTCGTCGGTGTGCTGACGAAGCACGGCCTCGTCGTTGATCCATTCGGTACGGCGTCGGAACGTCAAAGCCTGCGTGGCGGGGTCGATATTGCCCGTGGCGCGTGCCTCAAAGAAGAGTTGGCGACACTCATCCTGTGTCAGGAAGTCATGGTTTTCAATCTTTCCTCGATATCCTATAAATATCATCTCTTCGCCCACAAGCTGACGATCGGCAACTTTGGTATCCTTGATAACGGAGCGGACGCGCATCAACATTACGGTGGTGGGTTTAGCTACCATATCGGTCTCCATGACCAAGGCTCGCGAGGCAGCAAGTTCGCCGCCATTGATGGTGTCGTTGACCACGGCTCGCGAAAGATCCTCGACCAGAATATGGTTGCGTCCGATATACATATACCCCCTCGGTGTTGGCGATGCAAAAGAGATGCGTATGCGCCCCTTGGCATCGGGGCGGAAATATCCGCGACCGCGCAGTGAGACAGGGAGCGAAGCATCAAAGAAATGATAACAGTGAGGCGCGTCTTCCGCTACATCAACACCAACATGGCGCAGTTCACCGACCACGAATCGCTCAGTATCCTCCGCGCTACCAATAAGTTCGCGAGCCTGGCGCAGTGACTCCACAAGTCGGTCGGGAACCATGTCCTTGTTGTTGTGGGCATAATATGTGCGGCTTAGGCGCTGATCCTCTTCTATGCGCTTTATCTGCAGTTCCCTTTCCTGATTCTGATAATCCTCGTCATCGTCGAAAAGCGACTTCTGCATAAACTGAGTGTTCGATTCGGTCTTAAGCACGATAATCTCTTGCAGAATTCGTTCCATTAGCGAAGCATCGTTTTCGGCGATGGGGAGATAGATGCCAAGGCGCTTTTTTATCTCGTTCTGCTTCTTGTATAGCACGTTAAGCACAATCTTGTCGACAGGATTATTGTCGGCATACATAGTGGAGATAAGCACCTCGGGCGATGTCTGCCCGAAGCGGTCGATGCGACCGTTGCGCTGCTCCACACGGTTGGGATTCCATGGCAGGTCGTAGTGAATCACAGTGTCGAAGGCCTGCTGAAGGTTTACACCCTCCGAGAGGCAGTCGGTGCACACCAGCACATGGCGCTCAGACTGGGCGAGTTCGTCGATTTTTATCTTGCGCTCTTCGTCGGCCAGTTTGGAAGTGATGACCCCGACTACTACATTTTTGGTCTTCTTGTTCGCTTTTAGCTTTTCTGCGAGATATTTACCCACATATTCGGCAGTCTGGATATATTGGCAGAATATTATGGGGTTCTTGCCCGAGTCGAGCGCAAAGGTGGCGAGCTTTACTGCCTGCTTAACTTTGTTGTCGGCATCTCGCTCCTTAATTTCACGGAGCATTTCCACGAAGCGATTAAGATTTGACTTTTCAGAACGGGAAGCTTTGCGGTAGGCGCCGGGCACGTTGTCGTCAGCATTGATGAGATCCTTGAGGGTGTCGTTAAATTTATAGATATCACTCTCGGCAACAGCCTCCTCAGATTCAGCCTCCTGCTCGTTGCGAATCTTGTTTTCAAGCATCGAAATACCCGCCTCAGGGCTCGACATGACACCGCGCATCAGAGCCAGAAGATCCCAGTAGATATAACGTTGCTTGCGATTCTCTTCCTGCTTAGCCGCCGTGATACCACTCTTAATAAAGTCAATCAACTCGTTGAGCAGTTGTTTATAAGCATCGCCTACCAGATACTGCTCATTGTCGTCGATGCGCACCTGCTCGGGGAATACGGTTTCATCGCCCAAATAGGGTTTAATGTCCGCGCGTCGGCGCTGTATGAAATGACGCGAAAGCTCCTCGCGCTCTTTTTGGGTTTTGAGTTCGTAAGTCTCGAATTTGGGGTCGAGGAGTCCGATAAGCGACTGAAACTCTTCGGTCTGTCCGCTATGCGGTGTGGCAGTTAGGAGCACCATCTGCTGATTGGGCTTTTCGGCAAGAAGCCGGAGCAGGCGGTGGCGCTGCTGCTGACCTTTGTTGGCTCCACGCGGGCGGGCACATGTATGAGCCTCGTCAACAATAACGAAGTCAGGGCAATGCTCGGCAAAGAGTTTATATCGATTGTCACCCTTTACATAGTCGATTGATATAACTTGAAAGGGGATGTCGCGGAATATGTTTTGATTTCCCTGCAACTGCTTTTCAAGACGGCTCACCGTGCTTGAACGGATAATCTCTGCATCGAGACCGAACTTATCTTTGATTTCGTTCTGCCACTGCTCACATAGATGAGGCAGGCAGATTACGGCAAAGCGCGAAATCTCCTTTCGATCGAGCAACTCCTTGGCTATCAGGAGCGATTCGAGTGTCTTGCCGATACCAACGTCGTCGGAAATCAAGAGGCGTATTTTAGGCTGTTTCAGAGCCAAAATCAGCGGCACCATCTGATATGGGCGCGGCTCAAACGAGAGGCGCCCGAGGCATTGAAAAGTACCGGCCACGTCGCGAAACGACAGTCGACAGGCATCATACAGTATATTGGCTGCCCCCTGCCATCCGCGACTGAGGTCGGAGGCGGAAGGAGTGGCAAAGTGATAACTTTCGAGAGCAAAATCCTTGCCGTAAAGAGGCAGATAGAGCCCTATAGATTCTATATCGGTGCCTCCAAGAGGCTTGAGGAGAAGTATTTCGGGATCGGGCGACTGCTGCACCACCCATGGACGGCCGCGAAAATCGACCAATGTGCCGGTTTTAAATTCCATATATGTTAGTTTACCGGTTTAAAGATTTCAGGATACGAGGCTACGAAGTCGGCAATCGGCGTGGCGTAATGCCACGACAATACGATATAGCCTGCATCTTCAAGCACTTCGCGTTTATTTATGTCGTCGGCCCTTACCTCCGGACGATCGTGAGGAGTGCCATCACAGAACACCACAGTGCGGTCGCCATACATAAAGTCGGGTTGCACATAGTATTCATCCTTAAACATAGGCTGAGCCTTGTCGGGAAGACGCAGTCTATGATCATAAAGATATTTCAGGAATTCGCGCTCGGTGCTACTACTCTGGTCGCGAGCCGATTCGAGTGCGCGATACTGCTCGTCATAGCCCAACTGCTGTCCAGCCACATGTGTCTCAGGAGTAACCGTTTTGAGAAGCTGAAGAGTGTTGTAAATGCTACGCACGTCAATAACCGAATGGTATGGCTGATTATAGTAATTGAGCAAATTGGAGTAGTCGGCAGGTATGAGGGCATTGAGTTCCGATTCGGTATAACTCTCTTTGTCTCCGAAACATATTTCATAGGCTCGACGCACCACTTGACGGAATGCCTCCGGATCCTCTACAAATCGAGAAAGCACGCCCAATGAGCCCTCGGCATTTTCGTAGATGAAAATATTGGGACGCGAACCTTCTCCCATCACTTCGCCGCCTATTTCGCTACCCTCTATCTGGAATACATCTTCGATGGCCTGCTTTATTGCGTAGAGGAATGTGCGCACGGCATTTTTGTCGGGGAGTCCGAGAGATTCGGAGGGCTGAATATAAATGGCGTTGGCTGTAGTTTCTGTAAAGAGTTTTACGAATTGAGTACGCCCAACATTATCGGGATCTTGCTGCGCTTGCTGACGCAAAGCATTGAGACGCTCATTGCTTATCCACTCGCCAGTACGCATATCGAACGGAAAAGCATTGCCGTTACCATCGTTCTTGGATGAAAGGATATATGTGATGCGACAAGAGGGGATGAAGCGAACATTAGCCAGATGAGATTCACCAAGCTTCAGTTCGCTTTCCGAAATTGAAGCAGGATCGTCGCATCCGAAGAAAGTCTCAGTCTTATAAGCCTTACGAGAACGCTCCTCCTCCTGACAGGTAATCTGCTCAATCTCTTCGGCAATCATCTCCTGGGCTTGTGTACAGAATCCTGGCACTACACGTGTAACACCACCTAGAGACTCGCCTGTAATAATATCAATATGAGTGTCGGCATTCTCTCTATCCTTAAGCAGGAATCCGGTCTTGGGATTATATAGGAATTTATGGTTTTCAGCACCATTGCCCGACAGTCGCATACGCGTTACTCGGAACTTGCGTCCGTTATTATAGATGATGTTTTGCGGACCGAACTCACGAAGTGCAAGACCGCGAGCGCGGCTTATAGTTTCGATAGAGTCATCCTTGTCGCGATATTGCAGAATGGCTCGTTGAGGCAACTTGGTGAAGTTATAGCCCGGCAGGAATCCTTCGCTTGCAAAGTATCGGTAAGGATAAAACTCGTTCTCCTCGTGACTGCGCTGGTTGGAGGATCCCAACAACTGGTCGCGCATGTTCTCGGCACGGTTCATCTTGCGGTGAGCCTCCTTCTTCTCGTTGGAGCTTTCGCCGTAAGCGCGATTTTCAATCACTTTTGTAGCCTCTAATATCTGCAACTGCGTTTCGCGATAGAGCGAGCGCCAGCAGTCGAGCGCTCGGTCAAAATCGTAGGCATAGCTGTCGAGCACACGGTCGACCCATTCGGGAGTGTACCAACGCGGTTTGGCTGTGTCAAATCGTTCAACAAAGTAAGGATCGGAAGAGAGTGTGTGGAATATCCGCTTTACCTCATCGCGCACCGCCGGGGCAAGGTGAAGTCGATGCTTCACCTCCTCCTTTATCTCAATTTTATCGATATCTGTTTCATAGTCAACCAAAGCCGATATACCTTCGGAAAGCTGCGATATTGGCTGAACCGACAACACTATAGAGTGAAGATGCGAACGCAAAAGGTCCTCGTTGACGAGTTCCATGCGGGGAGCCTTTACCTCGCCACTTACCATTTTCTGCGGATTGCGCAGATAATAGTTCTCGTGCGTGTTGCGCGGTCGGCAATAGGTATAAATCAACGCAGCCTGACCGCTACGACCGGCACGACCGGCACGCTGCGTGTAATTGGCTGGCGTGGGGGGAACGTTACGCATGCCGACAATGCTGAGGTCGCTGATATCGATACCCAACTCCATGGTTGGTGAACAGAACAGCAACGGGAACTCCCCCTTGCGGAACTGCTCTTCGCGACGTTCTCGTTCATCTTTTGCTACCTGACCCGTGTGATCTTTGGCTTCGATGTGCGCATTGCTGTCTATTATCTCCTTATAGAATTTTTGAAAATAGAGGTTGGGAGTTTTGGTTGGCTCACTCGCGTCGATGATGCGGTGTCGGGTCATATCGGCGCGCACTTTCTTCTCGTCGCCCGATGTCCAGATAATTGCATCATAGTCGAGTTGATAGAGACCATCGGTTTCACGTATATAGTTGCCCAACTTGACAAACAATCCACGCATATATTCAATATATTCCTCATCGGTTACAATGAGAGTACCATTATTGTTCTTCAAAAAATCGACAACAAAGGTGCGTAGCTTAGAGCGAGCACCTCCGCTATCGGCAAGATGCAAATGTTTACGCGATACATCGGCTCGGTTTAAGAAGATGAATCGAGAGGGTGCTATTGTGGCTCCATCAGGCACTGTCCAAGGTGCAATGAATTGGTTTTTTGCCTCCTTCACCAAATCTTCTACAGCATTCGGTGTTCGACTACGAGAGTACATAGCACCGCGATGACGGAAATAATCAAAAAGCTGAACGAGAAATATCTCTTTGGCTTCATCGCTCAAACCCGCAAGTTGCGGAATGTCATATAGCCGCTCGCTATCATTATCACCGGTGATTTCGTCGTGCAGATATTTATAGTTGACATCCAACAGAGCACAATCTTCAAGGTTGGGCATGATTACAGTCCAGTTGCCTAGCAAATCATCGAAGATTAGTGAATCAAGATATTCAATGAATTTACGCTTCTGGTCATCAAGAAAACGCCCTTTTTTAGGATTATTAAGATAATGCTCAGGTTTCAGTCCCAATGCGTCAAATGTCAGTCGTCCAATCTGCACACTATCCACCGGTTCGCCAGCCATAGCTACAGCCTTGTTGATAGCACCGCGCAAGCGCCCTAGACGGACGTAGTCGTTGAGATGACCGGCCTGCAGTGCCGCATCCTGACGAGCATCGACAAAGGTCATCACCTTTCGACTTGTGGGCTCTACCTGCGCTTTGGTAAGATTGACGATATTCTCATACGACAGAATGGTTGTGGCTGTACTTCGACCTTCGCCACCTATCTTTGAAAGTTTGGACCATTCTTTTACGCTACCTGAATAGACAGTCTTTGCCGTAGGATCATATTTAAGAGGAGCTTCAACATATACTCCCTGCACATAATCGTCGCCCGGCGCAGTTTCCGATTCGGAATAATGTCCGTATTTATCAAACCATATCTTCTGAGGAATGCGTGATTCATACGCCTTCTTGAGTTTGCGCTCACCTTTTTTATTGTAGCTGAACCAATCTTCAGGCACGTCATCCGACCCTAAATCAAGCATCAATCGCTCAATGTCCTCCCCTTCATGAGGCACAACTATATAGCCTTTGCTCCCTGTGTTAGAGTCTTCATCATCGGCGTAGATATTTGATTCAAACTGCCGTGGCATAAGTTTAGATCCCAATTTATCTACCACATAGAATTCATGTCCGCTCAAGCGACTGAATACTATCGGAAAGAACATAACAGGCTCTTTATTTCCATTGTTCTGACTGTGGTATAGTTTCTCTTCTACAGTAAGATGACGCAATTCAGGTAATCCCAAAGTGGAATATACATTTCCGGTCTGTGGAATAAACTGATGAATCTTATATGACAAGACCTTCTTGTTCTCAGGAATCTGATTCAAGGTATTACACCAGTTTAGTAGATTAATTATATGCTCCTCGCAAACCGCAATATCCATATCGTCGAGATATTCGCTAAGACGCTTGGCTACGTTCTTAATAGAGAGTGGCTGGCCACGACGATATTTGCCGGATTCAGCACTCAAATACATGGCTATATTCTGTTCGAGCCATATAGCGGTAGGAAACTTTATTAGCTCTTCGTAACTACCATTACATAATATGCCACGCTGGACAGCACGTGCCAAATCTTGACGCGTCACAGTCTTGTCGGCCAAGCCTCGTGTTAAGGTTTCATCTATGATTTGAGAAGCATCATACTTGCTTCCAAATATACACGATGCGACCTCGGCAACCTTCTCCTTCTGCTGATGTTCGGTCATCTCCTCATCCGATACCATCGTAGCCGACGTACCAAAACAAAGCACCGTACCTTTAGCTTGAGCACGAATGCGACGAATAAGCAGAGACACATCACTTCCCTGCATGCCACGATAGGTATGCAATTCATCAAATACAAGAAAACGCAGATTGTCCAGAAAACATTTACGCAGAGATTCCTCTTTGCCAGCACGAGTCATAAGAAGCTCAAGCATCATGTAGTTAGTCAAGATGATATTCGGCGGATTGTTCTGCATTCGCTGGCGCGCTGCTTCATCCTCTTGACCGGTATATTTGCCAAATGTAAACGGACTCTCTTGACCTGTGCGCTGGCGATATATTTCGCAGTAACGTTCCAACTCCTTTTCCTGCGAGTTAATCAGCGCATTCATCGGATACACAATGATTGTCACTGTCTTGCTTTCACATTGTTCAGGATGATTTAGGATGTAATTGAAAATCGTAGCCATAAATGTACGGGATTTTCCTGATCCAGTACCGGAAGTTACGATAAACTCTTTGTCTTGACATCCCAACTCAATGGCTTGCTGCTGATGCAGATAAAAACTATCCTTAAAAAAATGCTTCAAGCCAGCATTTATGGGAAGCCCACGTGCAATCAGTTCATCTACGCCTACCCCTTTCATAAAGTTGGGATTAAATTGAATCAAAGCCTCAGGCCACAACCGCTCGCTGGCAATAGCTGCGGTAACAACATCTTTGATTCGAGAATCTTTGATAGAGATAAAACTCGAAAGATAGGATTTATAACTCTCCTTCAGTTTATCGTATATGCTTAGTATGTCCATGGTAGGTTAATTTTTTGTTGACCAAAGCAAATCTTTTATATCTACATCAAGAAGCCTGGCTATACGTGAAAGTGTCTGTAAGTCGGGCTGGGTTGTATTGGTACACCACTTTGATACAGTGCCCGGATCTTTTTGCATCTCTTCAGCCAACCACTTATTGCTACGTTTCTTCTCAACTAAAACCACCTTAATGCGATTGATATCTTGATCCATTTTATTAAAATTGAATTTAGCGCGAATATAGTGAATTTTATTAACATTAGAGCATTTTATGATACACTTTTTTGAATCTGCGGACGTTTTCGCATCTCAAAGTTTTCAATTAAGTGCAACATGGCAATAATAAATCCGTAACTACTTTGCGTTCATAGCTCCTTTGCGCCGTGAGACAATTCTGCATACTTCATAAATCATACATCAAAAAGTTCGTATCTCACCGCGCTCTATTCCATCGTCCCCATCCCGTTTCCATCCTGTCACATCTGCGCGGCTTGCAAAGCAAGCTAAAAATCTGTGTGTCTTTTTATAACCATTTCATCCTCGCAAAGCATTGCCTTTCTGTAATTTGCTTTTTTATAAGGGGCTAAACTCGTGTCTCGCTTGGAAGCGTGTCTGCCATGGCGACATGCTTGGAAGCATATCTTCCATAGCCCTGTAGGGCCTGCAAGAAACTCAACGAGCGCATGAATGCGCCTTCACTCAACACAAAGACGGACCACAGGGAGGCAAAGAACATTGCGAGCGCGGAGTGGCGGGGAGCTTTGAGTGCAGCTCGTAGCGCGGCGGGGCGGGGAGCTTTGGGGGCGGCTCGTGGTGCGGCGGGGCGGGTAACTTTGGGTGCGGCTTGGGGTGCGGCGGTGCGGGTAGCTTTGGGGTGCGGCTTGCGGCGCGGCGGGTAGCTTTGGGCGCGGCGGGGCGTTGCGACTTTGTGTCGAGTGTAAGCGCATTTATGCGCCGCTGCTTGTTTGCCAAATCTTTATGCGCTCGGGCTTTTTTCCTAATATTTTCGGGCTTTTTATCCTAATATTTCCGGGCTATGATATACTCGAAGATTTCGAGGAAGGCGCGCTTCGCTTCCGTGTCGGGATAGGCCGCCATCAGCTCTTGTGCCTCTTGTTGCATTTCGCGCATGCGGGCATACGCGTAGTCGATGCCGCCATGCTGTTTCGCAAAGTCTATTAGGGTGGTTATCTCGTCGGTGGTTAAGTCGCCGCGGCATATCAGGCTTTTCATCGCTTCCGTTTCTGCCTGCGGTGCGGTGCTCAACGCATAGAGCAACGGCATCGTTACCTTGCCTTCGCGCAAGTCATTGCCCGTGGGCTTTCCTATCGATTCGTCGGAGTAGTAATCAAATATATCGTCGCGTATCTGGAAACACAATCCCAACAATTCGGCAAAGCGAACCAACGCGACATATTCAGCCTCTGAGGCTCCGGCGGCTTCGGCTCCCATTCGTACACAATTTTCGAACAATGAGGCTGTTTTCTGTTTAATCATAACCAGATAGCGTGCCTCATCGAAATAGTGTTCGCGTGCATTGGTGATCTGATCGATCTCGCCCAACGACAGCTCCTTGCCCAACGCCGAGAGCGATGAGATGATTGAGAGGTGTCCCGTTTTGATACCGGCGGCCAGGGCATTCGATACGAAATAGTCGCCCACCAGAACCGCAATATGATTCCCCCAGGTAAAATTAATGGTCGGTACGCCGCGGCGTAACGATGTTTCATCCACGATATCGTCGTGAATCAAACTGGCATTATGAAGCATCTCAAGCGCCGCTCCTGCCTGCAGTACATCCTCATTCACCCCACCGAACATTTTGGCACTTAATATTACCAATATCGGGCGGATCTGTTTCCCCTTTTTTCGAAGATAAGATTCCACCACCGTATTCATCAATTCGTTGGATGTATATAGTGTTTCTGCGATAATTTTATTCATTTCGCCCAATTCTTGACCAAGAATTGACTGTATTTTATCTAGCTGCTCCATATATAACGCAAAATTACAAAATATTTCTAATTTTTTTATTAATTTTGGAGCAAAGAAATTAATGAAGTATGAAATATAACAGAATCCTTCTCAAACTTTCGGGCGAATCGCTCGGAGGAGGCCGTGGCGAGGGCATCGACACGGAGCGCTTAAATGCGTATGCGCGTCAGATTAAAGAGATGGTCGACGCCGGTGTTCAGATCGGCATCGTCATTGGTGGTGGTAACATTTTCCGTGGACTCTCGGGTGCAGGAAAGGGCTTCGACCGTGTCAAGGGCGACCAGATGGGTATGCTTGCAACCGTGATCAATTCTCTGGCTCTGAGCTCAGCGCTCGAGGCCATCGGACAGCCCGCCCAGGTGTACACTGCCATCGCGATGCATCCTATCGGCAAGCACTATTCTAAATGGCGTGCTATCGAGGCTATGAATCAGGGCAAAGTGGCTATCATTGCCGGCGGCACCGGTAACCCCTATTTCACCACCGACACCGGTTCGGCTTTGCGCGCCATCGAAATTGAAGCCGACGTTATGCTCAAGGGCACACGCGTCGACGGCGTTTATACCGCCGACCCCGAAAAGGATCCTTCTGCTACTAAATTCGACGAAATCAGCTACGACGAAGTCCTGGCTCGCGGTCTGAAGGTGATGGACCTCACAGCTACTGCACTCTGCAAGGAGAACAAGATGCCTATCTATGTCTTCAACATGGATATCGAGGGCAACCTTGCCAAAATGCTCTCGGGTCAGAACGTGGGTACTCTCGTATTCTAAAAGTAAATAAACAAATAAAAAGCTATATATATGGAAGTTAAAGAATATTTGAGCAATGCTGACGATTCTATGCAGCTTGCTGTCGACTATTTAGAGGATACGCTATCGCACATCCGCGCCGGCAAGGCTTCTGCCCGCCTGCTCGATGGCATCCGCGTTGATTACTACGGCTCGGCCGCACCGATTTCGAACGTTGCAAACATCAGCGTTCCCGACGCTCGCACCATCGCCATCACTCCGTGGGAGAAGTCTATGTTCCGCGAAATCGAGAAGGCGATTATCAACTCTGACCTCGGCATCACGCCCGAAAACAATGGCGAAGTTATTCGCATCTCTATTCCGCCGCTAACCGAAGATCGCCGTAAGCAACTCGTTAAGCAGTCGAAGGCTGAAGCCGAGCACGCAAAGGTTTCTGTTCGTAACGCTCGTCGCGAAGCTATCGAGGGATTGAAGAAGGAGATCAAGAACGGCCTCAGCGAGGATGTTGAGAAGGATGCTGAAAACGACGTTCAGAAACTTCACGACAAGTTCATGAAGAAGATCGACAATCTCTTTGCCGAAAAAGAGAAGGAGATCCTTACCGTATAATACTGGTTCAATGGTTTCTATCATCGTCCCTGTATACAACACCGAGAAATATTTGCGTCAATGCGTGGAGAGCGTATTGACGCAAACTTATTCTGATTGGGAGCTTATACTGGTCGACGACGGTTCGTTCGACGGCTCGGAAATTATCTGCGATGAGTATGCGCGCTCCGACAGTCGAATCCGCGCCATTCACCGTCCCAACGGCGGACTCTCGGTGGCACGAAACACCGGTCTTGACTACGCACAGGGCGAATGGTTATCTTTTCTGGATTCCGACGACCTGCTCCATCCGCAATTTCTGGAAACATTGCTGACGGCTAAAGATTCCGAGGCAGATATTGCAACCTGCGACTTCCGGAATTTCTGCGAGCCGCCCGTTTTAAAATCTATATCCAACCCTAAAGTCACCACCACCGATTCGCATACCTTCCTCAAAAATCTCCTCTATCAAACCCAGAGCCATCATTCGATGTGGGGCAAAATTTTCAATCGAGACATATTCAAAACTCTCCGCTTCACACCCGGCATCCTTTACGAAGATCTGGATATAATACCCACAATCCTTCTGCAACCGCTTCGAGTATCGGACATTCATGCCAAGCTATATCTTTATCGCTATGTAGCAGGCAGTTTGATACATACATTCAGCTACAAGCGCCTCGTGGTTCTCGACATCACCGACCGAATCTTGGCCAGAAACCTCGACAACGAAGAGTTGTCGGGCGCCGCCCGTTCCCGCCGGTTGGCCGCCCACTTCAATATCCTCTTTTTGATGCGAGCCAACCGCTTTACCGATAAGCCTACACGTGAACGCTGCATCAAAATCATTACCCAAGACTCGCCCTTGGAATGGCGCAATCCGCAAGCAAGACTCAAAAATCGAATCACCGCGCTTCTCACTCCTATTTTAGGGATTCGATTGTTAGAATGGATAGGAGGTTATATTTTCCAATTGAAGCGCAAATGATTTTAGACATTCACAGCCATCACCCCGGTTCGATGGCGATTCTTGACACCGGCACTACGCCCGATAAATTTCCCGATGCCCGCTACATCTCTGTGGGCATACATCCCTGGAACACGGTCGAATCCATAGCCGAATCAACCTGGCAGGCACTCGAGTCGGCAGCCCAATCCGACCGCGTGGTCGCTATCGGCGAATGTGGCATCGACAAACTTCGCGGCGGCGCCATGTTTCAGCAACTCAACATATTTAAGCGCCAGATAGAGCTTGCCGAAACGCTCCGCAAGCCCCTCATTATCCACGCCGTAAAGGCCGACGACTACATCTGCGCCCTGCGTCGCGACCTGAAGCCCGAGATGCCGTGGGTTGTGCACGGCTACCGTGGCAAGCCAGCTGCCGCCGCCCAACTACTGCGCTGTGGCTGTTATCTCTCGTTTGGCGAAAAATTCAATTCCGACACACTTCTGGCATGCCCCCAAAACCGTATTCTGGCCGAAACCGACGAATCCAACCTCGGCATAGAAGAGATAATTTCACGCCTTTCGACAGTGACAGGTAGCGATTTAACGCCCATTATTGCTTCAAATTCAAACTTTTTTTGTAACTTTGAAAGTTAAATCCACCTTAGAAGTTGTTCCGACACCTTCTAAATAAGTTTAAACAACTTCATTATTATTAGATTATTATGAAAATCGCATTGATTGGATATGGCAAAATGGGTCATATCATTGAGAAAATAGCTATCGAACGCGGTCATCAGATCGTGTCAATCATAGATCGTGACAACACTTCGGACTTCGACACCGACGCTTTCCGTTCGGCCGACTGCGCCATCGAATTCACCACCCCCCATACGGCCGTTGAGAATATCCGCGCCGCTTTCGCACAGAACGTGCCGGTGGTATGCGGTTCGACTGGTTGGACCTCTCTTCTGCCCGAAATTCAGGCTGAATGCGAAGCCGGCAACCACAGCTTCCTCTTCGCCTCAAACTTCTCGGTAGGCGTAAACATCTTCATGGCTCTGAACCGCAAACTCACTCAGATCATGAATAACTTCCCCGAATACACACCCGAGATGGTAGAGGTGCACCACGTTCATAAACTCGATCACCCCTCAGGAACAGCCATCACACTGGCCGAAGGCATTGTCGAGGAGAGCAACCGCATCAACGGCTGGCACGAGCCTGAAGCCGACGGCAAATCGATGACCGTCGAGGGCAAAGAGGGCACAAGCATGCTCATCAACCACCTGCGCGAAGAGGAGGTGCCCGGAATTCATACCATTACATGGGATTCGCCGGTAGACTACATCTCGATTACTCACAGCGCAAAATCGCGCGATGGCTTCGCACTCGGTGCCGTAATCGCTGCCGAATGGCTCGCCCGCAACCCCGGATATCACACCATCGGCGAAGTATTCAACTTCTAAACCAGATTAAAGTTCCTCATTTTTTTCGAAAAACCATACACCAATGGCCGACTTTAAACAACGTCTCGCAAATCAAATAAAGAATACGAAAACCACCCGCTGGGTGCGATTCGCTATCGTTTCTGCCATATTCCTGCTGTGGGTAGTGTTGATGAACAATTATTGGTTGCTGCCAATATGGCTCATACTCCTTGACCTCTATATCCTCAACATCGTGCCCTGGGGATGGTGGAAAAAGAAGAAGGGTCCCGTGCGCATCATCATGGCATGGGTCGATGCAATTGTATACGCGCTGGTGCTGATATACTTCGTATTCGCATTTGTCGGACAGCAATACGAGATCCCCTCTTCGAGTCTCGAAAAGTCGCTCTTGGTGGGCGACCGTCTTTGGGTAAACAAGACCGTCTATGGTGCGCGCGTACCGCAGACTCCTATCCATTTCCCCCTCGCACAGCACACTCTCCCCATTCTCAACACAAAGAGCTATATCGATAAGCCCCAACTCGAATACCATCGTATGCCGGGATATCGAAAAGTGCGTCGAGGCGACATCGTGGTCTTCAACTACCCGCAAGGCGATACGGTGGCTCTCAAAATTCAGAATCCCGACTACTATCAGATATGCCAGGAGTTGCGTATGCAGGGCATCTCCGACCCCAAAGCATACATCCTCTCCAACCCCGAGCGCTTCGGCAAACTGGTGTGGCGTCCTGTCGACCGTCGTGAAAACTATGTGAAGCGTGCCATCGCCCTTCCGGGCGAACGCCTACGCATCGTCAACGACACAATCTTTATCAACCAACGTGCCATCCCGTTCCCCAAGAATGTGGAATTCAACTACTTAGTACCAGTATCATCGCCCATACCGACCGACCGCTGGATGGACCTCGGTGTGCGACTCGAAGATCTGAACGGATACCCGATGGGAACGGAATACAGCGCCGTGTCATACTACAACGTGCCTCTGACAGCCGAAATGAAAGCCACCGTCGAAAAATGGCCCGAAGTATCCGGCAAATTGATTCGCGAAACAACCTCCGGAATGTATGACATTGCCAACGGCATCTTCCCGCTCGGTAACACATACGGATGGAACCGCGCCAACCTGGGCGAAATATGGATCCCCAAGAAGGGTAAAACGCTCCGACTCACCGATGCCAACTACCCCATCTACGAACGTGCCATACGCACTTATGAAGGCAACACGCTCGAACGCCGCAACGGTAAATTCTATATCAACGGCAAAGAGACCGACCGATATACCTTCAAGATGGACTACTACTGGATGATGGGCGACAACCGCGACCGTTCGGCCGACAGCCGCATGTGGGGATTCGTGCCCGAAGACCACATCGTGGGTGAACCGCTCCTGATTCTCGCATCGTTCGACCAGGATCGCTCGCTCTTCAACGGCAAAATCCGTTGGAATCGTATCTTTGCAAATCCTAACCCGGATGGAAAAGCAATGCGCAACTAACCCGTGTTCAAACCTATTCGCGCCGTCGCTCGCCACCTGGCGTGGCGACGAGCGCCCGAACACAAAAATGCGCAACCGAACCATCATAGCCGGCGGTCAGCGACTCTCAATACCACTCGTGAAACAGAGTCCCGACCCCAACGACCCGCTAATCTCCGACCATGGTCGATGGCGCGATGTACACCTCGGTGCCTGGAACGCCGCATACGGCAAATATCCCTTCTTCATCCATCTCTACCCCCAACTCAAGGCAGTATACCAAACCGAAAGCCATTCAACCTTGAGCCACTTCAATCAAGCACTTGCAAAGCTAATTGAAAACTGGATACCAGTAGAGAAAATGAAACCGGAAATAAACCGCATGCGCCAAGAGAACCCGACACGCTATGCCGAGATTCGCCAAGAATACGAAACATTAATTAACGCAGAATACTCAATATTTGACGCTATATTTCGTTTAGGTCACGAATGTATATTCCTTTTTGACTAATGAAGTTGTCTAAATTATTAAGCATATTCCTTTTTATACTCAGCCTTATATGGGTTGCAAACTCGGCTTCGGCACAAGTGCCGCTCGACGACGCTCCGATCAAGGTTCAGTATGTAAAAGGATATAAATATATTGTTGATGAAGATGGCGAAACATGCCGACTCACTGTGTTGCGCGATGTTTACGTCTTCCCCCCTCTAAAATTCAAAAATAAGAAGGAGGAGGAATTCTATTGGCGCACAGTTCGCGATGTGCGTCGCACCCTCCCCTATGCCAAGCTCGCATTCTCGGCCCTTTGTGAAACCTACGAATACATCCTCACGATACCCGACAAAAAGGAGCGCGAACGCCACCTCAAAACACTTGAAAGCGACATCTTTGAGCAATACAAACCGGTGGTAAAAACGATGACCAAAACGCAAGGCAAAATACTGTTGAAACTCATCAACCGCGAAACCGACCAATCGACCTTCAACATCGTCAAAGCCTTCCTTGGTTCATTCCGTGCCGGCTTTTGGCAGACATTCGGCCGCTTCTGGGGCATGAACATGAAAGCAGGCTACCACCCCGACAAAAACAAAGAGGACGCTACCATCGAACGCATCGCCTGCCTCATCGAGCAAGGCGTCCTATAGCCTCCCCTTAATCCCAACAAGAATATCTGAACAAGATTCAGAAGGAAAGAATACCTAAAGTAGATTCAGAAAGAAAGTATCTTCAACTGCCCTTAAGACACTGAAAATGAGTAAACTATTTATCTTGCTTATCAGATTTTATCAGGGAGCGATATCGCCTCTCTTTCCGGCGGCCTGCCGCTACACGCCCACCTGCTCGCAATATGCCATCGAGGCCATACGCAAACATGGCGCCATGAAAGGCACCTGGCTCGGACTCAAACGCATACTGCGTTGCCACCCCTGGGGCGGCTCGGGCTACGACCCCGTGCCCTGACGCCCCGGCGCATAAATGCGCTTACACTCAACACAAAAACGCCACACTCCTACCCCCGCAGCCACTTTTATTAAGACTGCGGCATTGCCCGCCGCCCAAGTGGCACCTGCATTATTTGCTAAATATTCGGCGTATAGGTCAAATATTCAGGGCATTAACTCGGCGATATTGCGGAGCGACATGTCGGCTTGAGAAGGGATAGTCGCGATGTAGGCGGCGATGCCGTTGAGGGTCATACATGCCTGGCGCGAAAGGGGATGGGATAGAGATAAGTCGGTAGGCGCTATGATTAACAGACGTCCCGCAACACATAACTCGAAATCCGAGCCCGATGGCTTGAATCGCGGTGAGATTGTCTCATTATATAGTTGTATTATACTCGCACCGGCTTCCAGACACTCATAGCGAAGTTCTCGCTCTATGCTGTGAATGAATGGTGATACCAACACGCCTTGCTGGCGAGCAACCTTGCGACACATGGTTCGATGCTCTTCCAATTCCTGGGGCGTATACCGACTGCTGTAACGAACCTGCAAGCGCTCCGGATGTTTCAACAAAAAGATATTACCAAAACATGAATAGCTACGAATCTCGCCAGATGTGGGATCTTTGATTCCAATCATACAGCGTTTTTGAAATATATCTTTGTATTTTCGTTTTAGTTGTAATCGCCGAGGATTATCATAGATATATTTAATCCAGTTGTTCAATTGTCCGGTATGGTATAGGATCTTGTCTGTATACTGATTTTCAAACACTTTGCAAGCGGCAAAGCGTTGAGCGGCAAACATCAATATCTTTATATAATGACCAAGGTGATAAGGGAGATGTTCGCGCACTTGAACTATTAAATGCACGTGGTCGGGCATGACCACATAATGACTCAGATTAATAAAATTGAACCGACTTCGAAACTCTGCCACAGCATCAATAAAAGCCAATCCATTCTTCTTAAACGACACCTGATGCGGCTTCAAACCATAAGGCTGATCGGGCACAACACTCAGCATCTCGGCCTCCGCCTTCTTATAAATTATGATATGATAGAAATGCGGAGCTTTGTAATCATGCCAGCGAGCCCGGCGGCAATATTTCAGCCGGGCGCTATTCTGCCCTGCCGCATTCATAATTTTTTGGGGTGGGGGTGAGTTTGCGCGCCAGCTTGTCGAGGAGGCGCTGCATTTTACGCTCTATTTTGTAATAGGGTAAGTTTGTGTCGGTCTGATAGATAAAGGCTATGACCAGGACGCCGATGCGAGGGTCGGCATCTACAGCCGCCTTGAGCGGCAGGCGATTCAGTCGATAGGCCTCGCGGATGCGGCGACGCATCAATACACGATCCACCGCCCGACGGCGTTTCTTCTTCGGTACTGTTATCAGCATCTGAAGCTTTCCCGATTCTTCAGGCACGCCGCAGCGAAAACTGCTCTCAAACTCCTCGGGCGTTAATACTCGCCATACCATACGTATAGGGAAATCAAACATGCCCGACCCCCGGCTAAACAGCCCGTCGACCAATATCTTATGCCTTAGCTTCTCTTCTTTCCTTAACGTATATTTCATACTGCAAATTTACAAATTTTTCCTTAAACAACAAAACTGCCACCGAATTAGACATTATCTCCAATGGCGCAATTTTTGACGCCTTTTTTCGTTATCTATTTGTGAAAGTTTTACGCATCTTTATATTATGCCTCCTTTCGGGAGTTATGCTCTGCGCTTGCAGCGTCAAAAAGAATACGGCTGCTTCGCGCAATTGGCATGCCTTCACAACACGATATAATGTTTTCTTCAATGGTAAGAAGCATTACGACGAGCAGTTGCAAAGCATGGAGAAGGCCTATGAGGATGACTATTCCCAACTTCTGCCTGTGCATCCGGCCGCTACGCGAGGACGCAAGGATATACCCCAACCGTCGGGCGATTTTAAACGCACCATCGAAAAGATGCAGAAGTCTATTCAGCTTCATTCCATTAAAAAGAAACCGCTTATAAAGTCCGCCTCGAAGAAGGAGAAGGAGTTCCGCGCTCGCGAAGAGTTCAACCCGTTCCTGCACAATGCCTGGATCACTATGGCCAAGTCGCAATATATGAATGGTGACTTCGCCGGTGCTGCCTCTACTTTCCTGTATATCACCAAACATTTCACATGGTTGCCAGAGGTGGTGACGGAGGCCAAATTGTGGCTCGCGCTCTCTTATTGTGCTGCCGACTGGGTCTATGAAGCTGAGAATGCGCTGCATCCCATTAAGTCGAAAGAGCTTACCAATTCATATCTAACCTCGCTCTACGATCTGGCTCGCGCCGATATCAATATCCGCAAACAGGATTTTAACGAAGCTATCCCTTTCCTAAAGAAAGCAGCCTCGGTTTCGTCCGATTCTCAGCGCCACCGCCTTTTCTATCTTCTTGGTCAGTTATATCTCAATCTCGGCAAACGCCGCGAGGCCTTCGATGCGTTCAAACAAGCCGAGAATTGCGGCGGTATTTCATATCGTGCCAAATTCAACGCCCGTATCAAACAGAGCGAAGCCTATGCCGGACAGAATCCACGCGCCGAAATTAAGGCTCTGCAGAAACTTACGCGCTACGAACGCAACAGTGAATATCTCGACCAGATCTATTATGCCATGGGCAACGTAGCTCTCGGTATTAAAGATACGGTGCAAGCCACGAAATTTTACACCCTTGCCATCGACAAGTCGGAGCGTTCCGGAATCGAGAAGGCTCTTGCTCAGCTCGCTTTGGGCGATCTGCTTTTTATTAAAGGAGATTACGTCAAAGCCCAGCCATGCTATTCCGAAGCCATAACTAAAATTCCTTCCATTCACCCCGATTATCAACGGGTGAAACAACGCAGCGAGGTGCTAGACGAACTCGCCATCTTTGCCGGCAACATACATTTGCAAGATTCTCTCCTAACGCTTGCCCGTCTCCCCGAGGCCGAGCAACGTGCGGCAGCTCAAAAGATGCTTAATCTTCTGCTCGAAAAAGAGAAACGCGAAAAGGAGGAGTTGGAACGCGAACAGGCCGAACAGCGTCGCGAAGCGAACAACAACAACGCACTAAATTCCCGACGCACCCCGCAACGTTCGCCCTCACAGACGGGATTCACTCCAAATGCCGACAAATCTTGGTATTTCTACAACCAGATGACCAAGGCACAGGGCAAATCGGAATTCCAACGCCGTTGGGGTTCGCGAAAACTGGAGGACGACTGGCGCCGACGCAACAAAAACTCCTTCTCATTCGCCGATAACACACCTACGGACACTGAGGCTAACCTGAACTCCGAGACCGCACCGAACGACTCTACTCGCGGCGCGGCAGCGGCAACCGACACGCTTAAAAACAACCCGCATAATATAGAATACTACCTCTCGCAGATTCCCCGCACCAAAGAGGAGATTAACAATTCAGAAGATATTGTGCGTGAATCGCTCTTCAATCTTGCCGTGATTCTTAAGGACAAGCTTGAGGATTATTCGGCAGCTCGAAATAATTTCAATACACTCAATAATCGTTGGCCCGACAATATCTATCGCCTCGATGCCTATTATAACCTCTATCTCATGGCATTGCGCGAAGGTAAAACGGCTGAGGCCGAGTCATGGCGCAACCGCATTCTTACCGATTTTGCCGACTCGCCATATGGCATAGCGATGCAAGATCCCAATTATTTCGACAATCTGCGCCGCATGAACCAGATTCAGGAATCGCTCTATCAAAACGCCTATGATGCCTATCTGGATAACCGAAACGACAGCGTACACCAGAGCCTGCGTCAGATGGAGAAAGATTATCCACTCTCCTCGCTGCTTCCTAAATTCTATTTCATCGACGCCCTCTCATACCTCACAGAAAAGAACGACGAGATGTTTAAGAAGCAACTCACCACTCTGCTTGAACGTTGGCCCGACACTGAGTCAAGCCCCATTGCAGGCAACATCATGAAAGGTATTCGTTCCGGTCGCAAACTGATGGGTGGAGATACAAACACTCGCGGTTTGCTCTGGGAATTGACCCTTTCGAACGATTCTATAGCCAGCGATGCCTCTGCTCCGGTTGCCTTTGAATCCAATCCAAACTCGCCGCAACTATTTGTGATTGCATTCCGCAACGACTCGGTGAGTGCCAACAAACTACTTTACGACCTGGCTCGTTTCAACTTCTCTACATTCGAAGTAAAAGACTTCGATCTCGAACCCATGAACTTTAAAAACCTCGGACTCATACTGGTGCGCGGTTTTGAAAATATTACCGAAGTCGAAGAATACCGTACGCTATTGGGACGCTCCGACTTCAAACTCCCCAAAGGAGCCGAGATTATCTTAATCTCAAAACCGAACTTCGAACTTCTTCTTCGCGAAGGACGTTCTCTTGATGAGTATATCAGAGCTACTCAAACCCCCGATTCAAACTAATGTTGTTTAAACTTCATTAAGCAATTTTACTAAGACTCAATTCTATGGCTAAAATTCTCTGGGCCGACGACGAAATCGACCTCCTTAAACCACATATTCTCTTCCTTCAAGCTAAAGGTTACGACGTCACAACCGTTTCGAATGGTCGCGACGCCCTCGACTCGCTATGCCACGACACTTTCTCGCTCGTGCTTCTCGACGAAAATATGCCCGGCATATCCGGTTTGGAAACTCTCACCGAAATCAACCGCAACCATCCGGACCTACCTGTCATTATGATCACCAAAAGCGAAGAGGAGAATATCATGGATCAGGCCATAGGACACCGCATTGCCGACTATCTCATCAAGCCTGTAAATCCGAACCAGATTCTACTCTCGATTAAAAAAAATCTGCATAGCCGCGAAATTGTCGCCACACAGGCCACCTCCGACTATCAGCAAGATTTTCAACGCATCACGGCGCTTATAAACCAGGCCGGCAGCATGGATGAATGGTTCGAAATATATCGACGTCTCGTTGATTGGGAACTGAAACTCACCGAATCCGACACCTCTATGACCGAACTCCTGTTGATGCAGAAACGTGACGCAAACTCTAACTTCTGCAAATTCGTGAGACGCAACTACGAAAACTGGGTCTCGGATGCCGATCATCCTCTAATGAGCCACGAAGTCTTCCGCCGTCGCGTCTTCCCCCTTCTCGACAAAGGTGAAAAAGTATGCTTCCTACTCATCGACAACTTCCGTCTCGACCAATGGAAAGTGGTGCAGCCAATCGTATCGGAATTCTTCAACATCAACGAAGAACTCTACACCACCATCCTGCCCACCTCAACTCAATATGCCCGCAATGCAATCTTTGCCGGACTCATGCCGCTGCAAATCGAGCAGATGTATCCGCAATACTGGGTAGAAGAGGATGAAGATGAGGGCCTCAACATTCACGAAGCGGAACTGATTCAGACACAACTCGATCGCTTCCGTCGCAAAGAGAAATTCCAATATACGAAACTCAACGACTCATCGGCAGGCGAAAAATTCATCCGTACGCTCACCTCCACTCGCGATCTTCCTCTGCAAGTCGTGGTGCTAAACTTCATCGACATGCTCTCGCATGCCCGAACCGAATCGAAGATGATACGCGAGCTTGCTAACAGCGATGCGGCCTACCGTTCGCTTACCGAAAGCTGGTTCCGTCACTCATCGGCCGTCGACATCTTCCGCCGACTCGCCGAATTGGGATATAAAGTAATTCTTACCACCGACCACGGCACCATTCGCGTCGACAATCCAATCAAGGTAATAGGAGACAAAAACACCAATACCAACCTCCGTTACAAAGTAGGCAAGAATCTGAATTACAACGCAAAGCAAGTATACGAAATGCATTCGCCAAAAAAATTCGGACTCCCCTCGCCCAACCTGTCGAGCAGCTACATCTACGCCTGCAACGAGGACTTCTTCTCCTATCCGAACAACTACAACTACTACGTTCAATACTACACTGGCACCTTCCAACACGGCGGCATCTCGCTCCAAGAGATGCTCGTTCCCCTCGCCACCCTCTCGCCCAAATAACCCCGGCATCGCTCCCCACCGCCATTAAATGATCCTACTCAAAGAAAAAAAAGCAGTTCCGTTTGGGCTTTATGCCCGAACGGAACTGCTTTTTTCGATGGTTATATATATATGTGTAGACGGAGTCGTAGCGGAGTCTACTCTTCTACGGCGAAGTCGTCGCCAAAGATGTCTTCCTCTTCAGCATCGGCCGTGGCTGCCGGCTTTGACGCCTCTTTGGGAGGCAGGAAGGGGTTGCCGCCGCGTGTCTTGGATGCCTTCTTCTCTTTGAGTTTTGCTATTATCTTTTCAGCAATCTCCTCGGCCAAGTCAGGGTTATCCTCGATTACGCGCTTCACCGCGTCGCGTCCCTGACCAAGTTTGTTACCTTCGTACGAGAACCATGCGCCCGATTTCTTTACAATATCAAGCTCTACTCCCAAGTCGATAATCTCGCCGGCTCGTGAAATACCCTTACCAAAGGTTATCTCAAATTCCGCACTCATGAACGGAGGCGCTACCTTGTTCTTTACAACCTTCACCTTAGCCAGTCGACCCACTGCCGTATCGTCGACCTTGATATATGAACTGCCTCGAATCTCCATACGCACTGAAGCATAGAATTTCAATGCATTACCACCCGTTGTAGTCTCCGGATTACCAAACGTAATACCAATCTTTTCGCGGATCTGGTTGATGAAGATACATGCCGTGCGGGTCTTTGAAATCGAACCTGTCAGTTTGCGCATAGCCTGCGACATGAGACGCGCATGGAGACCCATGTTTTTCTCACCCATCTCGCCTTCTATCTCTGCTTTCGGAGTCAACGCCGCCACTGAGTCTACTACCATGACGTCGATCGCACCTGAGTTGATTAGCTGCTCGGCAATCTCCAAAGCCTGCTCGCCGTTGTCGGGCTGAGCAATCCAGAGATTGTTGACATCTACTCCAAGTTGCTCGGCATAGAAACGATCGAATGCGTGCTCAGCATCGATGATGGCACAGATGCCGCCCATCTTCTGAGCCTCCGCTATGATATGAATGGCAAGCGTAGTCTTACCCGACGCCTCCGGACCATAGATCTCCGTGATTCGTCCACGTGGTATTCCGCCAACACCCAGTGCATTGTCCAACGTGATTGATCCTGTCGAGATGGTCTCTATGTCGCGAATCGCCTCATCGCCAAGACGCATCACACTTCCTGTGCCGTAGTCCTTTTCGATCATCTCCATTGTAGTGGTCAGCGCCTTAAGCTTCTCGTTCATGTCGCTGATCTGACCGCCAGCCGCCGCTTTCGTAACTTTCTTCTTTGCCATATCTATTGTTTTTTTATTTCCTTGTTATATAAAAATTGCAGTGTGATAATTCTTTCCGATTATCACACTGCAAAATTATAAAATAAAATTCCAACTGCCTAATAACTACGTTAAAAAATATTATAATAAATATTAACTGACTGCCAAAAATTTGCAGTAGGGAGTTTTTAAACCTTTATTTTATGGTCTTACGCTTAGAACTTAAAGCTATAGCCGGCTCCGACGATGTTGAAATTGCTTTTGCCGTTGCGATCTATAAAGCGATAATAGAGGTTGAAGCTGTTGTGTTTGTTCAGATCGTAGTCCACACCGGCTGTGTAACGTATCTTTTTTGTTTTCATACCTCCGGTTAAGTCGCTATACATCTCTACATGAGCAAACGGTGTGACGGGGCATTTCTTAGATATCGAATACTCAACCTCAAGACGCGAACGCAGGTAGTGGTTATTCTCCTCTTCGATAATTTCATCTTTCTTCTGTTTGCCTGTTTCGGCATCGTATTTGGGTACTACTTGCCCTGCACGATGTGTGTACTGATATGCCTCGCGCAATGAAATCTCGAATTTTCCTAATTTCATCGAGCCTGTAAGACTTACTTGTCCACGATGTCCGGGCTGCCAGTAAGCAGGAATACGGTTTCCTTTCTTGGTTATCTCCTCCTCCTCATGGTCGTTGAGGAATTTATATGCCGCATCGGCCTTTAACCAGGATGTGCATTTATATGAGAGTCCGGCACCCACCGACCAGCGTGACGTTCCTTTGTATAGATCCGTAGCCGTACGATGCTCCGCCTCAACCTCCGCACGCAGCTTCTTGGTGATATTATAACGTCCTTCGAACGTGAGCCATGTCTGAGACTCACACTCCTCTGCGTTCATCGTCGCAGCAGCGGCAACAAGTGCCACGCCCGCCATTAAAATTCTAATCGATTTCATTTCTTATTCTCTTTGGGGAGTTTTAATAAAGTTTCAATTGTGTTATGCTCGTTATTAGGCATCCAGTAATAGATTTTCACCATTGCCGTGTCGCGAAGATAGTCGATTGCACCAACATCGAATGTTTTGATATCCAAACCAGTACGAGCCTTGAGGTCGGCCATCATCTCATCTCTTTTCTCGGGCAGGATAAGATCCACGCGATCGTAGACTATCAATTTCTCTGAGATATGTTTCAACCAACGATTACTTTCGCATATCCATATAGTGATAAGGAAGAAGAGATTAGCCAACAGGAGTTCGGCATAACTGTCCAAGCCGGCCAGGGCATTGATCACAGACACCGAAATGATTACAAAGAGATAGGTCATCTCGCGAACGGGCATCGATTCCGTTCGATACCTTATGATACCGAATATGGCAAATAGACCCAATGCAAATCCTATCTTAAGTTTGACGCTTCCCAATAAGAATATAAGGAAGAAGATACTCACGCTGATAAGCATGAAGGTGAAGTAGTAGTCCAATCTACGACTCTTCGGGAAATAGAGACGGTGGATGATGAGTCCAACCACAAGAATGTTAAATAGGAATCGGAGCACGAGTTCGAGCGGACCACCGCCTACTGCTACCTCTTCAATCATTTCAAAATCCATAATATTGATGTTAAGTTATTTTTTCGAATGAATTTGTATGAGAAGTTGTTTAGTTAAAAAGTTTAAACAACTTCTAACACCGGAACTGCAATCTGAGGCGTATTCATCTTCATGACGCGTCTCATGCGCTCCTTGAAGCGATTATGCTTCACGTTGGGATTTGTAAAAGCCACGCCCATGCAATATTTACTGAAGCCCGACGCTCCGATGCGAAGTTGCAACAGATGCTTTATGGCCGGCGATGGCACTGCACCGTCGCGTTTAAGCTCTATTATCACAATATTGGGCAGTGTGACCGCGATGCCGGTTTGCAGATTATTAAATTCCAATCCGGTGTCGATGGTCATACGCTCCGTAAAATTACGATTCACAAGAGTGATGCGACGGAAACGATTCTCGACCTGTGGCGTCAGTATCGAGGCATCATATGGACTGTGCATGCCGATGAAGTCGGTATGCAGCTCCGTTTGCGTATGCATCCTCTCAATTCCTATGCGCTTCTTACGGGTGCGTCCTTTGTTATTCTTCCTCTTTATCTCAAGGAAATGCTCGCCAGTGTTGACATAGGTACGCATCCTTATTTTATGTCTCTGTTTCTTGCCGCAATGATGAATGGAATACATTCTAAGGTCGGGAGTGTCAAAATACACTGTATGATAAGGAAAAGATCTCAAACCATCCGCGTCCTGAATAAAATATTCCTCACCGAGACGTTCAAGCAATAGATACAGTTTATCAAGAGTGGTCACAAACTTAGTATCAACTCTATTCATGAGTTTCACGGCAGACATACTTTCGAGACTTATTGGCTCAAAATTTTTTAATATCTCTGCTTTCATATCGGCAAATTTATTAATAATTTAATAATTTTGCAACAATATGCACAAAAAATATATTAATACGATAACATCAATGACCAACGACCCTCAACAGGTGATAAACGCAAGTTTTAAATGTCTCAAAAATTGTTCATTTTTGCCCATTTTCTCTTTCTATAAAAAGCAACTTCAATGCAAAAAATGGCAATTTCCTAAGAAAAATTATACTACTTCACTATTTCCGAAAGAACATCTACGGCACACAGAGGTATATTACTCATCCAATCCTGATGTTCGAAACCAAGCATAGAGAACCGATAGCCGTGCAATTGCTGAGAAGCAGCATCAACCGTGATAAACTGTCTAAGCGATTTTGATTTCACATTTACCTCCGCCTTTACTTCTATAGGCAAAAGATGTCCATCCATCTGCACCACAAAATCCAATTCCATCGTTGAATTTTCCTTAGAATAATATGCTACAACTGTATCTTGGAGAGTTTTCAATTGAGTCAAAACATAATTTTCCGTAAAAGCTCCTTTATATTCCGTGAACACATTAGTGGCCACCAACATATCTTTAGCTGGAGTATCGGATAAAGCGCCCAGCAATCCTATATGTAATAAGCAAATTTAAAACCGACAATTTTCGGAAAAGT
>QLIP01037393.1_pt1 | contig 46752 bp, 46 predicted proteins | sample 1769771 | NCBI WGS metagenome assembly QLIP01 (sample SAMN09428762, study PRJNA476227) | Gut metagenome, whole genome shotgun sequencing project. | isolation source: cecum | host: Rhizomys sinensis | place: China: Jinsha town of Minqing, Fujian Province | collected 2013-09-23 | reverse complement strand
TGGATTAATTTCTAAGCGCATGGAAATTCCGTTAGAAGGGAGAAGATCGTATGACAAATTTGGCTTTTCAAAAAGGATGGACCCTCTTACCCCTCCACTCTCTCTACTTGGAAAACATTGATCGTGCCGACATCCGGGCAGCAAAAGACAGCCGTTCCTTCTTTTTGACCCGGAATGCTGCCCCCATAGCGCAGTATATCAATATAGGGGAATGCGACATGGCACGCCATAGGGCATAAGTTTCCCCTTTCCGTGTCAAAATCAAAAGTGTCGCCTTTTTTGTGGCCCCTGTGGCAGCCATGCTCCCCTTTTTGGTCTATCAGGGTAATTTTGATCTTTGGCCTTTTTTCCATACCGTTAACCCTCCGTCTTTAGCAAGGGCAAATATTCCTCGATGGGAATCCCCTTATATTTATCTTCATTGCCCGCATTGGCTTTGATCAAAATCTCTACAGAGTCCATAGCGGTCTTTACAGCTTCAGGCAGCGGAATGCCGCTTAGCACATTGCCAGTCAAAACCGATGAAAAAATATCCCCTGTTCCCGGAAAACGTACCGGAATATGCTGATAAGGAATCGTGAAATAGTCCTCTTTTTCCTTATCGTACCCACAGACGAGATGCTGCCCTGTCTCGCTTTCTGCGATGCTTGTAACGACAATGGAGCCGTCTGTCTTTTTCCTTAATTCGTCTAACAGGTGCCATATCCCGCTTTTGTTTAATGCCTGGCTGCCTATGTAACATTCGGACAAAAATGCCGCTTCCGTAAAATTGGGGACAATGATGTCCGCTTTGCCAATCAGTTCACGCATATAAGATACGGTTTTCCTGTCAACCCCGTTGTAAAGGACACCGTCGTCCCCCATGATAGGGTCTACCACAACATAAAGCCCATTGTCTTTTTTTCGCTGCCTTCCGATATAGTCTGTGATCAGCTGTACCTGTTCTTTCGATACGATAAACCCGGTTGCGATGCATTCAAAAGAAAAACCAAGCTGCTCCCATACATCTACCGTGTTTCTCATATATTCCGTCGTTTCAAGAATTTCAAATTTCCCATAGTCGAGCGTGTTAGAAACTAATGCCGTTGGCAGGTTATATACGCAATATCCCATATGCGACAAAATCGGGAACATGGCAGACAAAGCAACCTTTCCATACCCGGGCAGATCGTTGATCAAAAGAATATTTTTCTTCATAGTACAATCCTGCTCCTTTTGAAAAAAATATTTCCACTTATTATACGGCATGGCGGCAGAATGTGCAAGCAATTTGGCAGCATTATGAAATTATATATATAGTTTTATAAATTCCGACTTTACTAATCCTTGACTGAACGCCCTGCTTGCTTTATAATAGAGCAGTCAGGAAGCGCGGTGCGCATGTACAGGCATGCAGGAATAAGAGGATACGATACGATGATAAAAAGCATGACAGGATTTGGCCAGTACGAGATTGCTAAGGCTAAGCGGAAGCTCACAGTGGAGATGAAGGCAGTCAACCACAGGTATTTGGATGTCACGATCAAGATGCCAAAGAAACTGAATGTTTTTGAATCTGCCATCCGTGGGATGCTCAAACAGTACATTCAGAGGGGAAAAGTGGATGTTTTCATTACGTATGAGGATTTTACGGAAAACAATATCTGCATAAAATACAACCGGGATATCGCCGCAGAATATATGGGCTACTTTGCGCAGATGGCAGAAGAGTTTGCGCTGGACAATGATATCAGGGTATCGGCTCTTTCCAGGTATCCGGAAGTCTTTTCCATGGAGGAACAGGCCATAGATGAAGAGGAGCTTTGGAAGCTGTTGGAAAAGGCGGTGTCGGAAGCGGCGGCGGCGCTTGCCAAGGCGCGCATTACGGAAGGCGGGCATCTGCAGGAAGACCTTTTGGCAAAACTTGACGGAATGTTAACACACATTGATTATATAGCGGAGCGTTCCCCGCAGATTATTGCGGAATACAGGCAGAAACTTGCGGAGAGGGTAAAGGAACTGTTAGAAGATGCCAAAGTGGATGAGGGCAGGCTGCTGATGGAAGTGACTCTTTTTGCGGATAAGGCATGCGTGGATGAAGAGATCGTGCGTTTAAAGAGCCATATCGAAACGACAAAGCAGACGCTTGTAGAAGGCGGGAGCGTTGGCAGGAAACTCGATTTTATTGCGCAGGAAATGAACAGGGAAGCCAATACCATCTTATCTAAGGCAAGCGACCTTGCAATTTCTAACCGTGCGATTGAGTTAAAGACAGAGATTGAAAAAGTGCGGGAGCAGATACAAAATATTGAATAGTGGACAGGTGGCAAATTGAACAGGCTGATACACATTGGTTTTGGGAATATTATCAATACAGGCAAGATTGTCGCAATCGTAAGCCCGGACTCAGCACCGGTTAAGCGCATGGTGCAAAGCGCCAGGGAGGCGGGGACGGCAATCGACGCGACGCAGGGCAGGAAGACAAAGGCAGTGCTTGTCATGGAAACGGGGCAGCTGGTGCTTTCGGCGCTGCTGCCAGAAACGATTGCGGGGCGTGTCCAGGCTGAGGACATAGAGCAGGAGCCATAGGCAAAACGAACGCAGGACAGGAAAAAAAGATAGGGAAAAAGGAGAATCATTATGCTGCATCCATCGTACACAGATTTGATGAAAGTAGTAAACAGTGAGGTAGAACAGGGCGATGCGCTTGTTGTTAACAGCCGTTACTCTATTGTGATGGCGACTTCCAGGCGGGCAAGGCAGATTGTTGCCGGAGAAGAGCCTTATGTGATGGCGGCAAGCCAGAAACCATTATCCACGGCAATTGAAGAATTAAACCAGGGCAAGATTAAAATTATGACGGACGATGAGGCGTAGCTTTCAAAGCGGCCTATAAAAAAGAAGCGTCATCATCAGGTGGCGCTTTTGCGCTAAACGGAGTTGAAGCATATGAATATTTTAGCAGTATCGCTTGGGTGCGATAAGAACCTTGTGGATTCTGAGCGGATGATGGGCATGCTGGCGCAAGAAGGCTATACTTTTACTGATAATGAGGCGCAGGCAGATATTATCATCGTCAATACCTGCTGCTTTATCCATGACGCTAAAGAAGAGAGCGTCAACACGCTGCTTGCCATGGCAGGCCTGAAAAAAGAAGGCAGGCTGAAAGTGCTCATTGCGGCAGGATGCCTGGCGCAGCGCTATCAGGAAGAAATACGCAAAGAGATACCGGAGGTTGATGCCGTCATTGGGACGATGGCAAATGGGCAGATTGTGGATGTGATCGCACAGGCATTAAAGGGCAGATGCGCGGACTATGTGGAAGACGTGGACGGGAAGCCGTTTTTTGAAGGCAAGAGGCTGGTATCGACTGGCGGGCATTTTGCCTATTTAAAGATTGCGGAAGGCTGCGATAAGCACTGCACGTACTGCATTATTCCAAAAGTGCGGGGGAAATACCGCAGCATACCGATGGAAGCGCTGCTTAGCGAAGCAACAGAACTTGCAAAGGGCGGCGTAAAGGAACTGATACTGGTCGCACAGGAAACGACGCTTTATGGAAACGATCTCTATGGCAGGAAAACGCTGCCTCTTTTGCTAAAAAAGCTGTGCGGGATCGACGGCCTTTTGTGGATAAGGCTTTTGTATTGTTATCCTGAGGAGATAACAGACGAACTGATTGAAACAATAAAAACGGAGCCGAAGCTGTGCCACTACCTGGACATGCCAATCCAGCACAGCGCGGACGGGATATTAAAGAGAATGGGCAGGCGCACAAGCCGTGCGGATCTGGCAAAGATGATAAGAAAGCTGCGCACAAAGATACCTGACATCTGCCTTAGGACGACGCTCATTACAGGATTTCCGGGAGAAACCCAAAAAGACCATGAAGATCTGCTGGATTTTATTGGCGAGATGGAATTTGACAGGCTTGGCGTATTTTCCTATTCGCAAGAGGAAGATACCCCGGCGGCAGCGATGCCCGGGCAGATACCGGAGGAGTTAAAGGAAGGGCGCAGGGCGCAGTTGATGGGGCTGCAGCAGGAGATTGCTTACGAAAAAGCAGAAAACATGCGGGGGCGCATTGTAACGGCCATGATAGAAGGAAAACTTGCAGATGAGGATGCCTATGTCGGGCGCACATACCAGGATGCGCCAAATGTGGACGGGTATGTCTTTATCCATACGTGTGCGCAGTTAATGAGCGGTGACTTTGTATCCGTGAAGATCACAGGCGCATATGAATACGATTTGATTGGAGAATTATATGATGAATCTGCCGAATAAGCTGACAGTACTGCGGGTGATCATGATCCCCTTCTTTGTTTTTTTCCTTTTGACGGCGTATGCCGGGGAAAACAGTAAATGGATCGCGCTTGCCATTTTCATTGCGGCAAGCCTGACAGATTATTTTGATGGAAAGATTGCAAGGAAATACCGCCTTGTGACGAATTTCGGGAAATTTATGGATCCGCTTGCGGATAAGCTGCTTGTCGTGGCGGCACTGATCTGTCTTGTGGAGATGGGGCGCCTGGCGGCATGGATCGTGATCTTGATCACAAGCCGGGAATTTATCATCAGCGGTTTCCGCCTGATCGCTTCCGATAACGGCGTTGTGCTGGCGGCAAGCTATTGGGGAAAATTTAAGACGGTTTTCCAGATGGCGCTTGTCTGTCTGCTGATTGCCGATATTAAGGAGCTTGTGTCTGTGACGGCGGCTGTGATGTGGATTGCGGTTGCGTTAACGCTCATATCGCTGGCAGATTATATTATAAAAAACAGGCATGTAGTCAAAGGATAGCAGGAGGCATAGCGGGTTGGAATGACAGTAGAACTGATAGCGGTTGGGACAGAAATTTTACTCGGGAGCATCGTCAATACAAATGCAGCTTTTCTTGCAAAGCAGTGTGCGCGGCTTGGCCTCTCATGCTATTACCAAAGCGTGGTCGGGGACAATATGGAGCGTCTGATGGAAACGATACAAAGGGCGGCCGGGCGGGCCGATATCGTCATCCTTTCGGGCGGGCTTGGCCCAACGCAGGACGATCTGACAAAGGAAGCTGCGGCGAAAGCGGCAAGAAAAGAACTTGTCATGGACGAACGCGCAAAAGGGTGCATCGAAGAATATTTCAAACAGCGGCAGCTAGAGATTACGGACAATAACTGGAAACAGGCGATGGTGCCGCAAGGCGCGATCGTTTTGTACAATGCAAACGGCACAGCGCCCGGCATCATCATAGAGTGGGAGAAGGCGAAACTGATCCTCCTGCCAGGACCGCCAAACGAGCTTATACCGATGTTTGAAGAGCAGGTTGCGCCGTATCTGGCGGCTGGCGCCGTGCAGGCTATCTATTCCCAGACCGTAAAAATCTGCGGCATCGGAGAGAGCAAGGCAGAGATGATGGTGCAAGATCTCATAGAAAAGCAAGGCAATCCGACGATTGCGCCCTATGCGAAAACAGGGGAAGTGCATCTTCGCGTGACAGCGCAGGCCGAGGATGAAAAAACTGCCAAAAGCCTTGTAAAACCGGTTGTCAAAGAATTAAAGAGCCGGTTTGGCAATTATATTTATACGACGGAAGAATCGGTAACGCTCGAACAGTCCGTCGCTGATTTGCTGCTTGCCAATCATTTAACGATTGCAACGGCAGAATCTTGCACGGGCGGCATGCTGGCGGCAAGGTTAGTCAATGTGCCTGGCATTTCCGAAGTGTTTAAGGCAGGGCATATTACATACTCCAACAAGGCAAAAAGAAAACTGGCGGGCGTAAAAAAGGCTTCGCTTTTAAAATACGGGGCAGTCAGCGGGCAGGTGGCAGAGCAGATGGCAAAAGGCGTTGCGCTATTTGCCAAAGCGGATGTTGCGGCCGCCATAACAGGCGTGGCAGGGCCAGACGGCGGCACGCCGGACAAGCCGGTCGGGCTTGTCTATATCGCATGCTGTGTATGCGGCCAGACGACGGTAAAAGAATACCGCTTTGCGGGAAACCGGAATAAAATCAGGGAAAGTGCGGCAGCGGCAGCGCTTACGCTGACAAGGGAATGCATTCTGGCTTATTATAGCGAGAAAACGTTTGGAAAAAAAGGAAAAAAGGGAGAATAAGCAAAAATGAACGAATCCGGCCAATACGATTATGGACAATACAGCGGCCAGGCACCGCATAATGGGCAGATGCCATATAACGGCCAGGTGCCATATAATGGCCAGGTGCCATATAACGGCCAGGTGCCATATAACGGGCAGATGCCATATAACGGGCAGATGCCGCAAAATGGGCAGATGCCGTATCAGGGCTGCCCGCCGTATCCGCCCTATCCGCCAAAGAAAAACGAAAGCCATTTATGGCTTGGCATTTTGATTGGCGCAGCAGCCGTTTTGGCTGTGATTGGCATTCTTTTTGCCACAGCCGCCGTGACAGCAGCAGTGGTGGGCAAAGTCAGATTGGGCTGGAAGCAGGACGCATGGGACCACAGCCAGGATATCCTAGGCGGCAATGACTGGCAAGATCCGTATGAAGACTATGACAGCGTTAGCAGGGAAGGGGATAACGGGGGTACTGATGGTGCTGCAGCAGATTATTATGCGTTTAACAACGCGCTCCGCCATGACCTGGATTATTCCGTTAAAATAGAATACAGCGACAGCGAAGGCGGCTATTACCAGGACAGCGTCGATTATTTTTTCTCGCAGGGTGAGGTGACGGTCAAAGGCATGCCAAATGCGGAAAGCATCAATGAGCGGCTTGCGGCGGAAGTGATGCGGGCGAAGGAACATTATTCTGAAGTTTACCTTGCGCAGGAATACGCGTATTTTTATACTGTCGTGGAGCCTTTTGTTACTTATATGGACGAAGATGTATGCAGCGTCGTCTATGTCATCTATGAAAATTATACAGAGGAAGAAGGCGGGGAAGAAAAAACCAACTCGTGGATTGCAAGCTGCAATATTGACGCAAAAAGCGGCGTGCTGTTAGACAATACGCAGATACGGGCCATGGACCGGGAATTTGCAAAGGAATTCCAAAGAAAGAGCAAAGAGCAAAACGGCAGCACGGATGTGGGAAATATGAGTGCTGACGAGCTTTTAAGTTATCTGACGGCAGAAGAGAGCCTGATCATTTTTTATACGCCGTTAGGCATGGAAGTTGGCATTTGTTATGAGGGAAGCGATAAGTCAGGGAATTGGGAAACGGTGACATACCGGGAATGATTTTATAGTAAAATGAACGTAAAGTGGAGGATAAATGTGTGAAAATTTATGGCGTAAATGAATTAAGGAGAATGTTCCTGGAGTTTTTTGAGAGCAAAGGGCATCTGGCAATGAAAAGTTTTTCGTTAGTGCCGCATAATGATAACAGCCTGTTATTGATCAATTCCGGCATGGCACCGTTAAAGCCGTATTTTACAGGCCAGGAGATCCCGCCAAGGAAACGGGTGACGACATGCCAAAAGTGCATCCGCACGGGCGATATTGACAATATTGGAAAGACGGCACGGCATGGCACGTTTTTTGAGATGCTTGGCAATTTTTCGTTTGGCGATTATTTTAAAAGCGAGGCGATTGCATGGAGCTGGGAATTTCTGACAGAAGTCATAGGGCTTGACAAAGAGCGTCTTTACCCGTCCGTTTATTTAGATGACGATGAGGCTTTCCGCATATGGAACGAGGAGATTGGCATTGCCAAAGAGCGGATCTTTCGTTTTGGCAAAGCGGACAATTTCTGGGAGCACGGCTCTGGCCCGTGCGGGCCTTGCTCGGAAATTTATTATGATAGGGGAGAAAGCTTTGGATGCGGCAAGCCGGAGTGCACGGTAGGCTGTGACTGCGACCGCTATATGGAAGTATGGAACAATGTCTTTACCCAGTTTGACAATGATGGACACGGCAATTACACGGAACTTGAGCAGAAAAATATTGATACCGGCATGGGGCTTGAGCGGCTGGCTGCAGTCGTACAGGACGTGGATTCTATTTTTGACGTGGATACGGTGCTGGCGCTTCGAAACCGCGTATGCGAAATGGCGGGGAAGGAGTATAAAAAAGAATATAAATGGGACGTTTCTATCCGTATCGTGACAGACCATATCCGTTCTGCTTCTTTTATGATTTCTGACGGCATCATGCCCGCTAACGAAGGCAGGGGTTATGTGCTGCGCCGGATTATCAGAAGGGCGGCACGGCACGGGCGGCTGCTTGGCATAGAAGGCGCATTTTTGGCAGATCTTTGCGCGACGGTCATAGAAGGCTCAAAGGACGGCTATCCGGAGCTGGAAGAAAAACGGGATTTCATCTTAAATGTCCTGACACAGGAAGAAACGAAATTTAATAAAACAATCGACTTAGGGCTTGGCATTTTAAGCGACTTGGAAGAGGAGATGCAAAAAGAAGGCAAAACGCAGCTTTCCGGGGAAGATGCGTTCCGCCTGCATGATACGTATGGCTTCCCGCTTGATTTGACAAGGGAGATTTTAGGGGAAAAAGGTTTTAGCGTCGATGAAGAAGGTTTCCAGAAAGCAATGAAGGAGCAGAAGGAAAAAGCGCGCGGCGCAAGGAAAGAAACAAATTATATGGGCGCGGACGCGACGGTGTATGAAGAAATAGATCCGGGCATTACGACCGTATTCGTAGGCTATGACAGGCTTTCCCACAAGTCGCCTGTCACTGTGCTGACAACGGAAACGGAAGTGGCCAGTGCGTTAACGGAAGGCGAAACGGGCGCAATTTTTGTAGAGGAAACGCCTTTTTATGCGACGATGGGCGGGCAGAGCGCCGATACGGGCATCATAACCGCACCGGAAGGCGAATTTGCAGTAAAAGATACGATCAAGCTCTTAGGCGGAAAAGTCGGGCATGTCGGCATCGTGACAAGAGGGATGATCAAAACCGGGGATACAGTGCTTCTTTGCGTCAATGAAACACAAAGGAGCGATACATGCAAAAACCACAGTGCGACGCATCTGCTGCAAAAAGCGCTGCGCACCGTGCTTGGCACGCATGTAGAGCAGGCAGGGTCGTTTGTAAACGGGGACAGGCTGCGTTTTGACTTTAGCCATTTTTCGGCAATGACGGCAGAAGAAATTGCGCGCACAGAGCAGATGGTCAATGAGCAGATCGCACAGGCGCTGCCTGTTGTAACGCAGGAGATGACGGTTGCTGAAGCAAAGAAGACGGGCGCAATGGCGCTGTTTGGCGAAAAATACGGAGAACTTGTGCGGGTAGTGCAGATGGGGGATTTTTCCACTGAGCTGTGCGGCGGCACGCATGTGGCAAATACGGGGATGATCGCGGCGTTTAAGATCATATCGGAAAGCGGCGTGGCAGCAGGCGTGCGCAGGATTGAGGCACTGACAGGAAACGGCGTGCTGGCTTATTATAAGGGGTTAGAAGAAACGATTGCACGCCTTGCCAAGACGCTTAAGACAAATCCGGGCAATCTCACAGAGCGGGCAGAGCATGTCATGGCAGAGCTTAAGAGCTTACAGGGTGAAAATGAGTCGTTAAAGAGTAAAGCCGCAAAAGACGCGTTAGGCGATATCATGGATAAGATAACGCAAGTGCGCGGCATAAACCTGCTTGCCGCAAGGGCGGACGGCGTGGACATGAACGGCCTTAGGGAGCTTTGTGACCAGTTAAAGGATAAGCTGTCAGATGGCGTGATCGTGCTTGCTTCTGAAAAAGATGGAAAAGTCAATCTAGTTGCCATGGCAAGCGAGGCGGCAATGCAAAAAGGCGCACATGCGGGCAACCTGATCAAAGGCATAGCGGCGTTTGTGGGCGGCGGCGGCGGCGGACGTCCGAATATGGCGCAGGCAGGCGGAAAAAATCCGGCGGGCATTGCAAAGGCGGTGGCCGAGGCAGCAGTAATCTTAGAGGGGCAGCTTTCCTAGTGCAAAAATTTAAAAAATCTAAAAAATGCTGATTTTCGCATAAATCAGGAGAAAAAAGGTTGACGTGCGTAATATTTGTGTTATAATGTTTATTGTGCAATTAGGGATACCCAAACAGTCTGATGCACAATATGAGACTGGAGGGGAGGTTGGGTGTGTTTCTATGTCAAACGTAATCGTAAAAGAGAATGAGACTTTGGATAGTGCTTTGCGCCGTTTTAAAAGAAGCTGTGCAAAGGCTGGGATTCAGCAGGAAATCCGTAAAAGAGAGCATTATGAGAAGCCAAGCGTAAAACGCAAAAAGAAATCCGAAGCAGCTAGAAAACGCAAGTTTAACTAATAAGACCGAGTCCTTGGCGTCGCTGGGGGCTTTGTTTTTATGCACAGGCCCGTATATAAAAATTTACTGCGCATAAAAAATTTTTCAATTCAAAAAACTGCAGGGAGTGAGTGAACATTATGTGGACAAAAGAGATGTTTGGCACGGACTTTTACCATATGCTGTCCGCCTTTATTATCTACAGTGTATTAGGCTGGTTTGTGGAGTCTGTTTATATGTCCCTTTGCAACCGCAGGCTGACAAACCGTGGATTTGCGCTCGGGCCGTTTTGCCCAATCTATGGGTTTGGCGCGGTGACCGGATATCTGCTGCTGCATCCGCTTTCGGGCAATGTCATACTGCTTTACATTGTAGGCGCGGCAGTGGCGACGCTATTTGAATTTCTCGTTGGCAAGCTGATGCTGCGGCTGTTTGGCATGCTGTGGTGGAATTATGATGACAAGCCGTGCAATTATAAAGGGATCATCTGCTTAGAGAGCACCATTGCGTGGGGCGCATATGCAGTCATTATTATCTTGTTCTTACATAGTTTTGTCATGGGCCTGATCGACCGGTATCCGGAAAATTACGGGATATTGGCATGCAAGGTCATTATGGCTTTGGTGTGTATAGATTACCTGTACCATCTGCTTGTCGCTTTTGGCATTGATGTGCAGGAATACAAGGCACGGGCCATCGACAGATACCATTCCTTTAAAACAAGATGGTATTAAATAAAAAACAACGGCAAAAAGGACTGCCATGAAATGGGGCAGCCTTTTTTTGCCGTCATTTTTAGTAGTCCGCGATATCGTAAATGAGCTGTCTGCTTGCCTCCCAGCCAAGGCATGGGTCGGTAATGGATTTGCCATAGATGCCGCCGCCTACTTTCTGGCAGCCTTCCTCAATGTAGCTTTCGATCATGATTCCCTTGACAAGCGTGCAGATATCAGCGTTTAGCCTGCGGCTGTGCATCACCTCTTTGGCAATGCGGATCTGCTGGTTGTACTGTTTGTTGGAATTGTTGTGGTTGGCATCGATAATGCAGGCCGGGTAGAGCAGATCCATTTTGCCATACATTTCCAACAGGCGGTTTAAGTCTTCATAATGATAGTTGGGGATGCTGCTTCCGTGCTTGTTGACCGCGCCCCGCAGCACGGTGTGTGCTAACGGGTTGCCGGAAGTAGCGACTTCATACCCCCTGTAAATAAAAGAATGGGGGCGCTGTGCCGCATATACGGAATTGAGCATAACGGCAAAGTCGCCGCTTGTCGGATTTTTCATGCCGGCCGGTATGTCAAAACCGCTGACGGTCAGCCGGTGCTGCTGGTCTTCCACGGAGCGTGCGCCGATTGCCACATAAGAGAGGATGTCGGAAACATAGCCCCAGTTTTCCGGGTAGAGCATCTCGTCTGCAGCGGTCAGCCCCGATTCTTCCAAAGCCCGGATGTGCATTTTGCGCATAGCGATCAGACCTTGCAAAAAATCCGGCTTTTTTTCAGGATCCGGCTGGTGGACGATGCCTTTATACCCCTCCCCGGTAGTCCGCGGTTTGTTCGTATAAATCCGGGGGATGAGGATCAATTTATCTTTTACTTCGTCGTTTAGCCTGGCAAGCCGGCTAATATAATCGCATACGGCATCTTCGTTGTCTGCAGAGCAAGGACCGATGATGACAAGAAATTTGCTGCTTTCTCCCGTAATGACAGCCTTGATTGTTTCATCGCGTGCCTCTTTTAAGGCGGCAAGGCGGGCTGGAACCGGATACTGTTTGCGTATTTCATCCGGTGTAGGGAGTTTTGTTATAAATTCGAAACCCATAGTTTATCTCCTTTGTATCGTGTCGCGTATTGTATCATCCGGCTTTGCCAGATTTAACAGCACTTTTCTTATAGTAGCATATAAATTTGCGCAGTGCAAGCAAAAGCAGGCAGGTAATGGCAAGCTGGCTGCATAAAAGCCCCCACAGATACCCCCGTATGCCAAATACGGGAAGCGCGAAAAATACGAAAAGAAGGCGTATGCCAAGCCCGATGACGTTAAATAGAAATGTGGTGCCGGTTTTGCCAAGCCCATGGAGTATGCTTCCAAGCGTCGTGCTCAAATACAGGGAAGGGCAGATAAAGCTAAGCGTTGTAATAAAAGAGCCTGCAAGTTCGCTGTGGAAGACGAGTCTGCCTGCAAGGTGCCCAGACAGGAAGAAAAAAACGGTGCATACAGTGCCAAGAAACAGGCAGTAGCGGATTGATTTGCTGACCACCCTCTGTATTAACCGGTAATTGTCGTTTGATTCCGCTTCCGATACGATAGGCAAAAGAAGGACGGATGCCGAGTTGGTCAGCGTGGAAGGAAATAAGATCAAAGGCAGCGCCATTCCTGTTAAGACGCCATATGTGCTAAGCGCCCTTGCCGTTGTCATCCCGTATGCCTGGAGCCTGTTTGGGATGTAGATGGATTCGATGCTTTGCAGCACGTTTAAAATGACGCGGTTAGCGCAAAGCGGCATGGAAAGAAACAGTATTTTTTTTACAGCCGTAAGCCAGGCATAGGAAACGCTGTGCGTAAAAGCCGGGCGGGCGGGAAGGCGCATCAGTTTATAAAATCTTAGGTAGATGGCGGCCAGAGAAATGCACATGGAAGCAATCTCGCCAAAGACAATGCCAATGACGGCAATGCTGATAGATGGGAAAACGCCGTTTTTCATCTGTATGCGGGCAATCAGATAGACGGAGCCAACCCGGGCAAGCTGCTCGGCAAGCTGTGTTGCGGCTGGGATTTTTGTTTGCTTAATGCCGTAAAAGTAGCCGTTGATAATGCAGTGGACGGTACTAAACGGGATGGAGAGGGCGATAATGCGAAGCAGCGGCCCGCAGCGGCGTTCTAACAGGATACAGGCAGCAAGCCAGTTAGCATTCTGGTAGACAAAGACGCCGCATCCAAGCGAAAGCGCGGCAGAGAGCACAAAGGCTGCAGACAGGATGCGGATGGACGCTTTGTAATCGTGCGTGCTTGTTTCGCTTGCGACATATTTTGAAACGGCGGTCTGGATGCCTGCGGCAGTGACGGAAAAAGACAGGGCAAGGACGGGAGCGATCAGCTGATAGATTCCCATGCCTTCCTCGCCAAAGAGGCGGGATAAGAAGATGCGGTAAAAAAATCCGATGACCCGGCTGACAAGGCCCGTGAGCGTCAAAATGAGCGTGCCGATAATAAGAGGATGGTCTTTTCGCATAAAAACCTCCATTCTGGGAACATCTTGTTTTCTTAACCAATATATGTAGGATGGCGGGGCATATATGCCGCACGGCCTTATAAAACGAACCCCGTGAAAATGTTGACAGAATATTATGGGAGTGCTATAGTTAAAACACTAAATCCGAAGTAAGTTACTAGGAATTGCAGAAGCATTGGAGGACATAATGAAAGGGTTCATATATTTAGATAATGCCGCGACGACGAAGATGCTGCCGGAGGCGGTAGAGGCGATGATGCCGTATTTTGCGCAGTATTATGGGAATCCAAGCAGCATTTACGCGTTTGCGCAGGAAAGCGGCAAGGCGATAGCCAAGGCGCGCGAAGCGGCGGCGGAGGCGATCGGTGCAAAAGCGGAAGAAATTTATTTTACCGCAGGGGGATCCGAAGCGGACAACTGGGCGTTAAAGGCAGCGGCAGAAGCGTATGCCGCAAAAGGCAGGCATATTATCACGTCTAAGATCGAGCACCATGCAGTGCTGCATACGTGCGAATACCTTGCGGGGAAAGGCTATGACATTACGTATGTGGATGTGGACGAACATGGCATTTTAAAACTCGATGACTTAAAAGCCGCCATCAGGCCGGATACGATATTAATCTCCATCATGTATGCCAACAATGAGATTGGCACGATACAGCCGGTCAAAGAGATTGGCAGCATTGCAAAAGAGCATGGCATCTTATTCCATACAGACGCCGTACAGGCATTTGGCCAGATACCAATCGATGTAGATGGCTGCCATATCGATATGTTAAGCACAAGCGGGCATAAGATCGGCGGCCCAAAGGGCGTGGGCTTTTTGTATATTAAAAAAGACGTAAAAGTGCGTTCATTCCTGCACGGCGGGGCACAGGAACGCGCACGGCGCGCAGGAACAGAAAATGTCCCGGGGATTGCCGGGTTTGGCGCGGCTATCCGGTGCGCCATGGACGGCATGGAAGAACGGGCAAAAAAAGAAACTATGCTGCGCGATTACCTGATCAAGCGGATTTTAGGGGAAGTGCCGCACTGCAGGCTAAACGGCGATGCAAATAAGAGGCTTCCAAACAATGCCAATTTCAGCTTCCGGTTTATTGAAGGGGAATCCCTTTTGATCATGCTGGATATGGAGGGCATCTGCGCTTCAAGCGGTTCGGCATGTACTTCGGGTTCTTTAGACCCCTCCCATGTGCTGCTCGCGATAGGGCTTTCGCATGAAATCGCGCATGGCTCGCTGCGGCTGACGCTTGGCCAGGAAACGACAAAAGAAGAATTAGACAAGACGGTGGAGGCGGTGAAGCGGATTGTAGAAAGGCTTCGGCGCATGTCCCCGTTATATGAGGATTTTATGAAGCAGGAAGCAGGGGCGTAGGCGCTAAAAGAAGCAGCAAAAGGAGGAAACCATATGTACAGCGAAAAGGTCATGGACCATTTTTCCAATCCGAGGAATGTCGGAGAGATAGAAAATGCCAGCGGCGTCGGGACAGTCGGCAATGCCAAATGCGGTGATATCATGCGCATCTACTTAGACATTGACGATGCGGGCATCATCCGGGATGTGAAATTTAAGACGTTTGGCTGCGGGGCTGCGGTAGCAACAAGCAGCATGGCGACAGAGCTTGTCAAAGGCAAGACAGTCCAAGAGGCGATGCAGGTGACAAACCGTGCGGTCATGGAGGCGCTAGACGGGCTGCCGCCTGTGAAAGTGCATTGCTCTTTGCTGGCAGAAGAGGCCATCCATGCGGCGCTTTGGGATTATGCCAAAAAGCATGGGATTGTCATTGAAGGGCTAAAAGAGCCAAAAACAGATATCCATGACGGGGAAGAAGCAGAGGAATATTAAAAAAAGCATATGAAACAGAAAAAAGCAGTGGTAGGGATGTCCGGCGGCGTGGACTCTTCTGTGGCAGCTTACCTGCTAAAAGAGCAAGGGTACGATGTGATTGGCGTGACGATGCAAGTCTGGCAGGAGGAAGAGCGGGCTGTAGTGGAAGAAAACGGCGGATGCTGCGGGCTTAACGCCATAGAAGATGCAAGGCGGGTGGCGCAGATGCTCGCAATTCCTCATTATGTCATGAATTTCAAGCGGGAATTTGAGCATTCGGTCATCGATTATTTTGTAGAGGAATATGTAAGGGGGCGCACGCCCAATCCTTGCATTGCGTGCAACCGCTATGTGAAATGGGATGCGCTTTTAGCACGCGCTTTAGCGATTGGGGCAGATTATATTGCAACGGGCCATTATGCAAAGGCTGTGAAATTAGAAAACGGCCGGTATACGTTAGCGGCATCTAAAGATGCGGGCAAGGACCAGACATACGCGCTCTATAGCCTGACGCAGCAGCAGCTTGCGCATACGCTCATGCCTATCGGGGAATATACAAAAGAAGAAATACGCAACATTGCCATAAAGCTGGGGCTTCCGGTTGCGGACAAGCCAGACAGCCAGGAAATCTGCTTCATCCCGGATCACGATCATGCATCTTTTATCGCAAAAAGGGCGGGGGAACGCATGCCGGGCGAAGGGAATTTTGTGACGGCAGACGGCAGGGTGCTTGGACGGCATAAAGGCATTGTCCATTATACAATCGGCCAGCGCAAAGGGCTGCGGCTTGCCATGGGGCATCCGGTATTTGTCACGCAGATACGCCCGGAAACAAACGAAGTCGTCATTGGGGAGGCAGAAGATGTTTTTACAAAAGAACTTGTCTGCGGCGGGCTTTCGTTTATGGCAGTTTCGGATATCACGCAGCCAAGGCAGGCGTTTGCAAAGATCCGCTACGGGCATAAAGGGATGCCGTGTCTGATAGAGCGCATGGATGAGGCGCATTTAAAATGCACGTTTGCAGAGTCTGTCAGGGCGGTTACGCCGGGACAGGCAGCTGTATTTTATGAGCAGGATCATATATTGGGCGGCGGGACGATCGTAAGGATGTAGCAGCAAAAACTCTGCCAAAATCACCGGATGTTTCAAACAGCAGCGGCATATTTGCCTGTAGGCTGTCATAAGTATAGTACTAGAATATGACTCCGGGAGTGTGGCGCGTGTATAAGATCAGACAATGTATGATAGCAATACTGTCAGCGTGCGTACTGCTTTTGGCCAATGTGGAAACGCTGTATGCGGCGCAGGGGCAGGAAACGAAAGAGGAACCGGCAAAAGAGGCACAGGCGGTGCAGGAAACCCCTGATGCACCGGCAGGGGAGCGGCCTGTGGTTGACATAGCGGCACCGTCTGCCGTATTGATGGAGGCTTCGACCGGGCAGATCATTTACAGCAAAGATGCGGCGCAGGCCAGGAGCCCTGCAAGCATTACAAAAATCATGACGCTGCTTCTTATTTTTGACTGTTTAGATGCCGGACGGCTGCAGCTGCAGGAAGAGGTCACAACGAGCGCGTATGCAAAATCCATGGGCGGATCGCAGGTATTTCTTGAAGAAGGGGAAAAGCAGACAGTAGAAACGCTCATCAAATGCATTGCGGTGGCAAGCGGCAACGATGCTTCCGTTGCCATGGCAGAACATATCGCGGGCAGCGAGGCGGAATTTGTCAGAATGATGAACAGCCGCGCAAAAGGCCTTGGCATGGCAGATACAAACTTTGAGGACTGTTCCGGGCTGACTAATTCCGACGGGCATTATACAACGGCGGAAGATGTTGCGCGGATGTCCCGGGAGCTTATTACAAAACACCCGGAGATTCTTGATTATACCGGCATATGGATGGAAGATATTACGCATGTGACGGCGCAGGGAAGCAATGTGTTTACGCTAAGCAGCACGAATAAGCTGCTAAAGCTGTATCCGTATGCGACCGGGTTAAAAACGGGCTCCACAAACAAGGCGAAGTACTGCCTGTCCGCAACGGCAAGAAAAGACGGCATTGATATGATTGCGGTCATCATGGCGGCGCCGGATTATAAGGTGCGCTTTCAGGATGCCGTTCATTTATTAAATTACGGTTTTGCAGTGAGCGCGGTCTATGAAGATAAAAATGAGGATGCGCTGCCAAACCAGCCAGTAGAAAACAGCATCGTGCCGGAAGCCGCGCTTCGCTATGAAGGGGAATTCCGGTATCTGGATTTACAGGGCAGCGATTTTAGCCGCATCCAAAAAGAAATCCATATCGCTAAGAGCGCTAAAGCGCCTATTGAGGAAGGCAGCAAGGCGGGCGATGCCGTCTATTTGTTAGATGGCAGGGAAATTGGCAGGGTAAGCATATTGTACGCGCAGTCTATAGAAAGGGCAAAATATAAAGATTATGTAAAGAAAGTATTTTTTGCATGGATCTTATAAAGTGCGGGAGAGAGGAATGCAGGAAATGACAATCCAGGAAATCGGTGCGGCACTGCCCATTTTAGGCGCAGTCTGCGCGGGGGCTGCCTGTGCCGGCATAGCCGCTTTAGACAGCAGCCGCTTTGTCATAAAAGAATATAAGATTTTTTCAAACAAGATACGGCAGGACTGCACATTTGCAGTCCTGGCAGATTTGCACAATAAACGCTACGGGCCGGGCAATGAAAAACTGCTTCGGAAAATAGAAGAATACAGTCCTGATGGAATTTTGATCGCGGGCGATATGATCACTTCAAGGGCTGGGGCGGACCGGTCGGCTGCGGAAGCGCTCTTGGCATCCTTGTCGGAACAGTTTCCCATCTATTATGCGCACGGCAACCATGAATCCCGCCTAAAGAACAACCCGGGAAAGTTTCACGGCGCGTATGCACAATATGTGGACAAACTGAAAAGCTGCCATATCAGGCTGCTGGAAAATGCGCGTGTGGCACTGCCGCAGTTTGGGATAAACCTGTGCGTGTTGGAGCTTGAGCGGAAGTTTTTCCGGCGTTTTGGCAGGGAGGAGATGCCAAAAGACTGGATACGCCAAAAGGCAGGAAAAGCGTCAGCGGACGATTTTCAAATACTGCTTGCGCACAATCCAGACTATTTTCCAGAATATGCGGCATGGGGCGCGGATCTTGTCGTTTCCGGGCATGTCCACGGCGGCGCATTCCGGCTGCCGCTTCTTGGCGGCGTCATTTCCCCGTCGTTTCGCCTTTTCCCAAAATATGACGGCGGGCTGTTTTGCGAAAACGGCGCCATCATGGCGTTAAGCAGGGGGCTTGGGATGCATACGGTCCCGCTTCGCTTTTGCAATCCGGGCGAACTGGTCATTTTGCAGCTGCGCAGCTGCCCGGATGAGGCTGGCTTTTTGACATAGCATAAGGAAGGTACACGGCAATATGGCATTATCGGTAAAACTGCAGATGTTTGAAGGACCGTTAGATCTTTTGCTGCATCTGATAGACAAAGATAAGATTGATATTTATGATATTCCGATCGCGCAGATCACACAGCAGTATTTAGAATATATGCAGCAGATGCAGACAGAGGATATGAACATTATGAGCGAATTCCTTGTCATGGCGGCGACGCTTTTAGACATCAAATGCAGGATGCTGCTTCCGGCGCAGCCGCAGGAAGAGGACGCGCAGGAAGACCCGCGGGCAGAGCTTGTGCAAAAACTCCTGGAATATAAGATGTATAAATACATGTCTTATGAGTTAAAGGACAGGCAGGTGGACGCGGCGCGGAATTTTTATAAACCGCCGACACTCCCCCCGGAAGTCGCGTGCTATAAGCAGCCTGTTGACTATGCGCAGCTAGTCGGGGATACGGATCTTGCAAAACTGCATGCGGTATTTAAGTCGGTCATCAAGAAGCAGGAAGACAAAATAGATCCGATACGCAGCCGTTATGGCAGGATTGAAAAAGACGAGATCAGCATGGAAGCAAAAGCGCGCTATGTAGAGGAGTATATTGGACAGCATCCAAAGTGCAGTTTTCGGAAACTCTTAGAAAAAAGCGGCAGCAGGATGGAGATTATCGTGACATTCCTTGTCATTTTAGAATTGATTAAGATTGGCAGGGTTTTTATTCAACAGGAAGAAATCTTTGATGATATCATAGTCATGGCAAATACATAAGGAAGCAGGATAAAAACGTGGAAAGAGAACGAGCACAGGCAGCCATTGAGGCGGTTTTGTTTACAATGGGGGAATCGGTAGCGGTTGCGCGGCTTGCCGATGTCATAGAAGAAGATGTCAAGACGACAAAAGAGATACTCTCGCAGATGGCGGCAATGTACGAAGCGCAAAACCGGGGTATCTTTCTTGTGGAATTGGAAGACAGCGTGCAGCTGTGCACAAAAGGGGAACTGTATGAATACCTGATCAAGATTGCCAAAGCCCCGCGCAAGATGGCGCTTAGCGACTCCGCGCTAGAAACGCTGTCCATTGTCGCCTATAAGCAGCCGGTGACAAGGCTGGAGATTGAGCGCATCCGTGGGGTAAATTCCGACCATGCGGTCAACCGCCTTTTGGAATTTGAACTCATTATGGAAGTTGGGCGGCTGGATGCACCGGGGCGTCCCATCTTATTTGGGACAACAGAGCAGTTTTTAAGAAGTTTTGGCGTAAAGTCTTTAGAAGAGCTGCCGGCATTAAATGCCGAACAGATAGAGGATTTCAGGCATCAGGCGCAAGAAGAAGCGCAGCTTGCCGTGGATATTTGACCTTTGGCTGTTTAGCCGCATGGCGGATGCATGAACGCATATGCGCCGTCATAAAATAAAATAAGAAACGCTCCTGGATGGAGATTTTTATGGATGGAAATAGGCAAGATGGCAGATGGCGCAGGCTAAGGAAAAAGGCGGCGCTGTTTCTGGCATGTATCCTGCTTGCCCTAAAGGCTGGCAGCGTGGAGGCGAAAGTTTCCCTTTTTGCGGCCAATCTGGCAGAGGATGCCATAAAAGAGCCGGAAGGATCAAAACTTTACGCGAAATCCGCAGTTTTGATGGATGCGCAGACTGGCAGGGTATTGTATGAGAAAAATGGTTATGAAATATTGCCGATGGCAAGCACGACAAAAATCATGACATGCATCATCGCATTAGAAAACGGCAGCATGGACGATGTGGTCACGGCTTCCGCTTATGCCGTGCGCATGCCTAAAGTCAGGCTTGGCATGCAGGAAAATGAGCAGTTTTATTTAAAGGACCTGCTCTATTCCCTTATGCTGGAATCGCACAACGATTCTGCCGTGGCGATTGCGGAGCATATTAGCGGAAGTGTGGAAGGCTTTGCGGATAAGATGAACAGGAAAGCAAGGGATATCGGCTGTTACGATACCTTTTTTATTACGCCAAACGGGCTGGATGCCACAGCTTTTGATGGGAAGGGGATAACGTATACGCATTCCACAACAGCGGCGGATTTAGCAAAGATCATGCGTTACTGCATCAGGCAGTCCCCGGCGGCAGAACAGTTTCTTGAAATTACGGGGGCGGCGTCCTATGCGTTTTTTAATGTGGAAGGAAACCGGAAATTTTCCTGCCATAACCACAACGCATTCCTGACGATGATGGAGGGCGCGATTTCCGGGAAAACAGGATTTACAAACAATGCGGGATACTGTTATGTGGGCGCGCTTGAAAAAAACGGCATGTGTTTTATCGTTGCGCTTCTTGCCTGCGGCTGGCCTTACAACCGGACGTATAAATGGAGCGATACGAAAAAGCTCATGGAATACGGGCTGGCGGCGTATGATTTTTATGAGCTTTCGGAAACGCAGATTGAGCGTAAGAGGCTGCAGCCGCTCATTATCGTAGACGGCCAGACAGAGCGCATCGGGGAGATTGCATATACCGAAGTGACGCTGCTTGGCGGGAGCGGGAGCGATGCAAACTTAGACCGGGTGCTTTTGCGGAAAGATGAAAAGCCGCAGATACTTTATGACCTGAAAGAATATGTGACGGCGCCTGTGTCTAAGGGCACGCCGGTAGGCACGGTGCAATATGTCATAGACGGAGAAGTCTTTAAGGCCATTACGGTTGTAACGACGGGCGGGGCGCGAAAAATCGACTATGCATGGTGCCTGCGAAAGACTTTGGAGAAGTTTCTGCCGGGTCAAAATAAATAAAACTAAATTTGTAGACATATAAAAAATGAACAAAATGTAAAAATTGTAAAAAAATAAAAAAATTTCTTTTCCCATATTGAAAAATGTGGTATAATTGATATATATTTGCGAAAGAACGGGGTCTGCGGCAAAAGCCGCATATTCCGCAGTCTGGCGCGTGTGCGTTTCGTGCTGTAAATGCGCGGGGCTGTTGCAAAAGTTCTTTCTTCAGGATTATCATTAATATAAAATGGAGGGTTAAAAATGAGTAATACTTCACAGGCGAGACAAAGAATAGCAGCTTTGCTCGATGACAACAGTTTCGCTGAGATCGGTGCGCTTGTAACGGCAAGGGCGACAGATTTCAACCTGAAACAGACAGAAACTCCTTCTGACGGCGTAGTTACCGGATATGGGCTGATCCAAGGCAGCCCTGTGTATGTGTACGCGCAGGATGCTTCCGTCCTTGGAGGATCGGTCGGTGAAATGCATGCGAAGAAGATTTTAAATCTCTACAGCCTGGCGATGAAAACAGGGGTGCCTGTCATCGCGCTGTTAGATTCAGCGGGGCTTAGGCTGCAGGAAGCGTCGGATGCGCTGCATGCTTTTGGCGAGATTTATAAAAAGCAGGCGATGGCATCCGGTGTTATTTTACAGATTACGGCGATTTTTGGCACATGTGGCGGCGGCCTTGCACTTATGCCGACATTGACGGACTTTACCCTGATGGAAAATTCCAAGGCAAAATTATTTGTAAATTCGCCTAATGCCATTGACGGCAATGTCATTTCCAAGTGCGATTCTTCCAGTGCAGCGTTCCAGAGCACAGAGAGCGGCATTGTGGATTTCACCGGGGATGCAGAAGCTGTCCTTGCCCAGATCAGGCAGCTTGTTTCCATGCTTCCGGCAAATAATGAAAGCAACGATTCTTATGAGGAATGCACGGATGACTTAAACAGGGCATGCGCAGACATTGCAGACTGCGTGGGCGATACGGCGATCGCGCTCTCGCGCATTGCAGACGATCAGGTGTTTGTGGAAGTAAAAGAAAACTATGCCAAAGATATGGTGACGGGCTTCTTAAGGTTAAATGGCGCTACGGTAGGCGCTGTGGCAAACCGCACGCAGGCATACAATGCCAAAGGGGAGGAGACAGATAAATTTGATGCTGTTTTATCGCCAAGAGGCTGCTACAAAGCGGCAGATTTCATCAATTTCTGTGACGCGTTTAACATTCCGGTGCTGACTTTGACAAATGTAAAAGGCTATCAGGCATCCATGTGCGCAGAGAAAAATATCGCAAAGGCAGCGGCAAGGCTGACTTACGCGTTTGCCAATGCGACCGTTCCGAAGGTAAACGTCATCATCGGGAAGGCATACGGAAGCGCATATACCGCGATGAATTCAAAAGCGATCGGCGCGGATATGACGATGGCATGGCCGACGGCTGAGATTGGGACGATGGATGCGGATTTAGCGGCAAAGATCATTTGCGACGGCCAGGGAGCCGAGGCAATTGAGGCATGTGCGCAAAGCTACAGGGAGCTTCAGACGAGTGCGCAGGGCGCGGCAAAACGAGGTTATGTAGACCAGATCATAGAACCGGCTGATACGAGGAAATATGTCATTGGCGCATTTGAGATGCTCTTTGCAAAGTGCGAAGACCGCCCGGCGAAAAAGCACGGCACAGTTTAGAAAGGAAGATACTTAATATGAAAAAATTGTTATTAGTATTAGGTATGGTCACCTGTATGGCGGCGGCGCTGGCAGGCTGCAGTTCCAAAACAGCGCAAAAGCTGGATCTGCCGTCTGGCATGACGCAAGATCAGCTCGTAGCGTATGCAGACCAGCTGGTAGACGGCATGCGCACAGTTGTCGATAGCGGCATGAAAGAACAGTATGCCAACGACGCAGTGATTTTTGCAGCGTTAGAAAGCTGGGAAGCGGCCGCACCGGAAATGGGTGATTATATAGCGACGCAGGATCATGAAATAGCACAGCATGGCGATCTGGTCACGGTAAACGTAAAAGTGCAGGGCTCTTTAAGGCCGGCTGTGATTGAAGTAGTGTTAAACCAGGAGTTTACGGTAGCAAGCATTTCTACGAATGTAACGTATACGCTTGGCGAATTGATGGTAAAGGCGGCACTCAATACAGTGCTTGGCATGGGAACGGTATATATCGTGCTGATTTTGATCAGCCTGATCATTTCCCTGTTTGGATACATTCCAAAACTTCAGGAATCTATAGCGAGAAAGCAAAAAGCAGCACAGCCTGTGGAAAAAGAGGCGGCGGCGGACAATACGATCGCACAGATTGTGGAAAAAGAAGAGTTATCAGACGACCTTGAACTGGCAGCAGTCATTGCAGCAGCGGTTGCGGCATATGAAGGCACGGTTTCACCGGATGCCTATATTGTAAGGAGCATCAGACGGGCAAGATAAGGAAGGAAAAAGCAAGACAGATAAAAGCAGATGGAACAAAGTCAGACATATAGGAGGATTATAAAATGAAAAATTATACCATTACCGTAAATGGAAACGTATATGACGTTGTAGTAGAAGAAGGCGCATCCACAGGCGCACAGGCAGCGCCAAAGGCAGCACCCAAAGCAGCGCCTGCGGCTCCAAAGGCAGCAGCAGCTCCCAAAGCGGCCATAACAGGCGGCATTAAAGTAGAAGCGGGTGCGGCAGGCAAAATCTTCAAGATCGAGGCACAGGAAGGACAGGCAGTAAAAGCGGGCGATCCGGTCGTAATACTGGAAGCTATGAAGATGGAAATCCCCGTAGTTGCGCCAAAGGACGGCACAGTAGCTGCGATTCATGTGGCTGTTGGCGATTCTGTGGAAGCCGGTGCACTGCTTGCGACATTAAAATAATGGCAGACGGCCCGCATACCTTGTTTTACGATAAAAATAGGAGGTTATAAAAATGTCTTATATAACAACTACATTAGACAATCTGATTCACCAGACTGCGTTTTTTAGCTTGACATGGGGCAATCTGGCGATGATTGCCGTTGCCTGTGTATTTTTGTATCTGGCAGTCGCGAAAGGTTTCGAGCCTCTGTTGTTAACGCCGATTGCATTTGGCATGTTGCTTGTCAACATTTATCCTGACATTATGGCAGAAGGCGGCCTGCTCCATTTCTTCTACCTGCTGGATGAATGGGCAATCTTGCCTTCCCTGATTTTTATGGGCGTTGGCGCGATGACGGATTTTGGGCCGTTGATTGCCAATCCACAGAGCTTTCTGCTTGGCGCGGCGGCACAGTTTGGTATTTTTGCGGCATATTTTGGCGCGATTGCGCTTGGATTCAATGATAAAGCGGCGGCAGCAGTTTCAATCATTGGCGGGGCAGACGGCCCTACGTCAATCTTCCTTGCAGGAAAGCTGGGACAGACGGCGCTGCTTGGCCCTATCGCCGTAGCGGCATATTCTTACATGTCGCTCGTGCCGATCATCCAGCCGCCGATCATGAAACTTTTGACGACAGAAAAAGAAAGAAAAATAAAGATGGATCAGCTCCGTCCAGTTTCTAAGCTGGAGAAGATTCTTTTTCCAATTATCGTTACGATTGTCGTATGCATGATCCTGCCTACGACGACGCCGCTTGTAGGCATGCTGATGCTTGGCAACCTCTTTAGGGAGTCTGGCGTTGTAAGGCAGCTGACGGAGACGGCATCGAATGCCCTCATGTATATCGTTGTTATCCTGCTTGGCACTTCCGTAGGCGCGACAACGAGCGCGGAAGCATTTTTGAATGCCAATACGATTAAAATTGTTATTTTAGGCTTGATCGCTTTTGCGTTTGGCACGGCGGCGGGTGTATTGTTTGGCAAGCTGATGTGTGTCATGTCGCATGGCAAAGTCAACCCGCTCATTGGCTCTGCCGGGGTATCCGCAGTGCCTATGGCAGCCAGGGTATCGCAGAAAGTCGGCGCGGAAGCGGATCCGACAAACTTCCTGCTCATGCACGCGATGGGCCCTAACGTAGCGGGCGTTATCGGCACGGCAGTAGCAGCCGGTACCTTTATGGCAATTTTTGGCGTATTCTAATATGTGCGGCAACATGTCCGATGGGGCATCAACTATAAAAAACAGGAGGAATAGGAAATGTCAGAACAAGTGAAAAAACCGATTGGCATAACAGAAACGATTCTGCGTGACGCGCATCAGTCGCTGATTGCGACAAGGATGCCTACCGAATTTATGCTTCCAATCGTTGATAAAATGGACCAGGTCGGATATCATTCCGTAGAATGCTGGGGCGGCGCTACTTTTGATGCTTCCCTGCGTTTCTTAAAAGAAGATCCATGGGATAGGCTTAGAAAGTTAAGAAGCGGCTTTAAGAAAACAAAACTGCAGATGCTATTTAGGGGGCAGAACATTTTAGGATACCGCCCGTATGCAGATGACGTAGTGGAGTATTTTGTGCAAAAATCCGTTGCGAACGGCATTGACATCATCAGGATTTTTGACTGCTTAAACGATTTGAGAAACCTTCAGGCAGCGGTAGATGCGACAAACAAGATTAAAGCGCAGGAAGGCAAAGGCCATGCGCAGGTTGCGCTCTCTTATACGTTAGGCGATGCGTATACGATGGAATACTGGACGGATACCGCGAAAAAGATTGAGGAAATGGGCGCGGATTCTATCTGTATCAAAGATATGGCGGGTCTGCTCGTGCCTTATAAGGCAACTGACCTGATCACAGCAATGAAGAGTGTGACAAAACTTCCAATCCAGCTGCACACCCACTATACTTCCGGCGTTGGCAGCATGACTTATTTAAAGGCAGTGGAAGCGGGCGTGGATGTGATCGATACGGCAATGTCGCCGTTAGCGCTTGGCACGAGCCAGCCGGCAACGGAAGTTATGGTAGAAACGTTTAAAGGGACGCCGTATGATACGGGCTTTGACCAGAATTTACTCGCGCAGATTGCTGATTATTTCAGGCCATACCGCGATGAGTGCCTGGCAAACGGCCTCTTAAATCCTAAGGTTATGGGCGTTGATATTAAGACGCTGCTCTATCAGGTGCCGGGCGGCATGTTATCCAACATGGTAAGCCAGTTAAAAGAGCAGAATGCGGAAGATAAGTATTATGAAGTGTTAAGAGAAATCCCGCGTGTGCGCCAGGATCTTGGCGAGCCGCCGCTTGTAACGCCTTCTTCCCAGATTGTCGGCACACAGGCTGTATTCAATGTGTTAATGGGCGAGCGTTATAAAATGGCGACAAAAGAAACAAAAGCAGTGCTGCGCGGCGAATACGGGCAGACTGTAAAACCGATGAATCCTGAAGTAATTGCAAAGGTTATTCCGGGCGAAGAAAGAATTACGTGCCGTCCGGCCGATCTGATTGAGAATGAGCTTCATAAGATCGAAGCGGAAATGAAGGAATGGAAACAGCAGGACGAGGACGTGCTTTCCTATGCGCTCTTCCCGCAGGTTGCCATAGAGTTTTTCAAATACCGCCAGGCACAGCAGGAAAAGGTAGATATGACGCAGGCAGATACAAAAAATGCGGCATATCCGGTGTAAATTTTAGGTGTGCATAAAAAATAATAAAAAACCGGGCTTTTGCCCGGTTTTTTATTGACAAATGCGAAAAAATAGTTTAACATAACATATGTTATCATAGGTGTTGGCAGTAGGCAGAAGCGACAGACAGTCAGAGGTGGATTATGGCAAGAAAGGAATCGGTTACAAAAAAAGACATATTAAATGCTGCTTTTCTTATGACAAAAGAGGAAGGCATGGAAAATGTGACGGCAAGAAAACTGGCGGCGAAGGCGGGATGTTCGACACAGCCGATTTTTCGGCATTATAAGAATATGGAAGATTTGCAGGATGATCTGTATGAAATGATGATGCTGCATTTTGGGCAGTTTTACCATGCTTTCCCAAAAACGGAGCAGACGCCTTTTGTACATCTTGGCTTAGTCTATATGAAATTTGCGGAAGATGAAAAAAATATTTTCCGGGCACTGTTTTTATCTTCTAAACGAGGGGGCAGAAGCCTGTACGACCTGTTAAATAAGAATACGGGAGCGGTCGGTGGGGCTGTGCGCGAAGCGGAGGCTGCAGGCTGTACGGATCCGGGCGGCCTGTTTATGAAAATGTGGATTTTTATCCACGGCATGGCATGCATGGTAATTACAGGGGATTATGACTTAAGCGCCGATGAAACGAAGGCACTGTTGGCAAATGCTTATGAGTCGTTTCGGTAAAAGGGGCAAAAGCCTGAGGGGAGATAAGAGGTTGCATATGAACGATACGGTAAATATTATTACACGCATCCATGAAAAGTACGGGAAGATGAGCAAAAGCCACAAGGCGGTTGCGGCATATATTTCGGAGCATTATGACCAGGCGGTGTTTATGACGGCGGCAAAGCTTGGGGAAACGATCGGCATCAGTGAATCCACGGTTGTGCGTTTTGCCTTTGTGTTAGGCTATGAGGGCTATCCTGAATTTCAAAAGGCACTAGAGGAATGGGTCAAAGGGAGGCTCAATCTTGTACAAAAAATCGGCGCAAAATACGGGCACAGCACGCAGTCGGAAATTTTAAATTCTGTCCTGACTTCCGATATCGAACGTATCAGCGATACGCTGCAGAATTTAAATCCGGCAACGTTTGAAACTGCCATTGACATTATTTTAGAGGCGCGGGACATTTATATCGTGGGCATTAGAAGCTGCGAGCCATTAGCGGATTTTTTGAGCTTTTACCTGAATATGATACGCGGGCATGTGCATCTGCTTAGGACGACAAGCGTAAGCGAGCTTTTCGAGCAGATGATCCGCATCAATGAAAATGATGCTATTATCGGCATCAGTTTTCCGCGCTATTCCATGCGCACGTTAAAGGCGATGGAGTTTGCCAACGACAGGAATGCCAAACTGATTACGATTACCGATACGGCGTATTCACCGATGAATCTTTATTCTTCCTGCAATCTGTTTGCCAGAAGCGACATGGTTTCCATTGTGGATTCCCTCGTGGCGCCGCTTAGCGTCATCAACGCCCTTGTCGTTGCGCTCTGTTTGCGCAGGCCGGAAGAAGTAAAAGAAAACCTGGAATCTTTAGAATACGCGTGGGAAAATTATCAGGTTTATTTAAACGATGAGATCAATTTCATCGATGATGGCAGCATGCTGCACAATTTTTTGGAGAAATAATCTTATTATGGGAAAAGTGATCGTAGTCGGCGGCGGCGCTGCCGGCATGATGGCGGCACTTGCTGCCGCAGAAAATGGCCACCGGGTTGTTTTATATGAAAAAAACGAAAAACTTGGCAAAAAACTTTATATTACAGGAAAAGGCAGGTGCAATGTGACAAACTGCTGCGGGAAGGAAGAGCTGTACGCCCATGTGGTCAGCAATCCTAAATTCCTCTACAGCGCGTTTGGGCGTTTTGGCGCGGCCGATCTGATGGAGATGCTAGAACGCGCAGGCTGCCCGTTAAAGACGGAGCGGGGCGGCCGGGTGTTTCCGGTATCCGGCCATGCATCGGATGTGACAAGGGCGTTTGCCAGGATGCTGGAAAAAAACGGGGTGCAGGTCTGCCTGCATACGGCAGTGGAAGCGGTTGCACTGGAAGATAATAAAATAACTGGCGTTATAATAAAAGGTGTTATTGTAAAAGGAAAAGGACTGGATAAGGCAGACGCGGTCATTGTTGCGGCCGGGGGAATGGCTTATCCGGCAACAGGCTCCACAGGCGATGCCTATAGGATGGCAGAACAGGCGGGCCATACGATTGCCACGCCAAAACCGGCGCTTGTGCCGCTAGAATTAAAAGAGCACTGGCATGAGAGGCTGCAGGGTGTGGCGTTAAAAAATGTAAAGGTATCGCTTTATGATGAAAAAAATAAAAAAAAGGAGCTTTATGCCGGGCAGGGGGAAGTGCTCTTTACCCATTTTGGCATAAGCGGCCCGTTGATTTTGAGCGCGGCCAGCTATTATGCAAAAAGGGCAAAAGAGCCGGAGTGTGCGCTTGTGCTCGACTTAAAACCGGCGCTTTCGCAAGAACAGCTAAACCAGCGCCTTTTGCGCGAGTTTGAAAAAAACCAGAATAAACAGTTTAAAAATGCGCAGCTTGGGTTGTTTCCAGCAAAAATAGCGTATGTTATGAATGAACTGTCCGGCATTGACCCGGAAAAAAAGGTGCATGCAATCACAAAAGAAGAGCGGCTGGCGTTCGTGCACCTGATCAAGCATTGGCACATGACGGTAGCTAAAACACGCGGATTTGAAGAAGCAGTCATTACACAGGGCGGCATATCCGTCAAAGAGGTCAATCCCTCAACGATGGAATCGAAAAAAGCCAAAGGGCTTTATTTTGCGGGCGAGGCGTTAGATCTTGATGCCTTAACGGGCGGGTTTAACCTGCAGATTGCATGGTCTACCGGTTTTCTTGCGGGAAAGAGCATAAACTGAAGCGGAAAATACAAAACAGGAGGAAAAGAAAAATGGCGCATAGCATTGCGATAGACGGGCCTGCAGGCGCGGGGAAAAGCACGATTGCCAGGCTGCTTGCAAAAAAACTGAACTATATCTATGTGGATACGGGGGCGATGTACCGTGCCATGGCGCTTTTTTTGCTGCGAAACGGCATTGACGCAAAGGATGCTGCGGCAGTCAGTGAAAAATGCCAGGAAGCGGACATTACGATCCGCTATGAGAATAACGAGCAGGCCGTATACTTAAACGGGGAAAACGTGAATGCCCTGTTAAGGACGGAAGAAGTCGGAAAAATGGCATCGGCAAGCGCAGCTAACAGCGCGGTGCGCGAAAAACTCACACAGCTGCAGCGGGCGCTTGCCAAGACGGCAGACATTGTCATGGACGGCAGGGACATTGGCACATGCGTGCTGCCAGGCGCGGATGTAAAAGTCTACCTGACGGCAAGCAGCGCGGTGCGTGCAAAACGGAGATTTGACGAATTGTGCGCTAAAGGGGAAACGTGTGACATTGCTGTGATTGAGCAGGATATTATTGAGCGCGACCACAACGACATGACGCGTAAGATCGCGCCGCTTCGCCAGGCAGCGGACGCTGTGCGCATCGATTCTTCCGCCATGGCGATACAAGAGGCAGTGGATGCCGTGCTCGCGCTGTGCAAATGGCTGCTGCCTGACAAGGAGTAGGGGCATGAGGATAATACTTGCAGAAAGCGCAGGCTTTTGCTTTGGGGTAAAGCGTGCGGTAGAAACAGTCTATGAACAGATTAAAAAAGGCGGGGACATTTACACATACGGCCCAATCATCCACAATGAGGAAGTCGTAAAAGACTTAGGGCAAAAAGGCGTGAAAGTCTTACAGGGCAAAGAAGAGCTGGAAGCCTTGCATTCCGGCACAGTCATCATCCGCTCCCACGGCGTTGCCAAAGAGATCTATGATATAATAGAAAAAAACGGCTTAACATGCGTGGATGCGACATGCCCGTTCGTAAAACGGATACACGAAGAAGCGAAGCGGGCCGCCGGGGCGGGAGAGTTTGTCGTTGTCATAGGAAATGCCGGGCATCCTGAAGTTGAGGGCATCATAGGATGGGCGCAGGCGGGCGCGGCAGTCATTGGTTTAGAGGAAGAAGCCGCCAGATTTAAGCCGCCGGACGGGAAAAAACTGTGCATTGTATCCCAAACGACATTTAACTACAATAAATTTCAAGATATGGTTGAAATTTTTCAAAAAAAAGGTTACAATGTATATGCTGTTAATACTATATGCAATGCAACAGAGGAGCGTCAGGCGCAGACAAGGCAGATTGCGAAGGAAGCGGACGCTATGATTGTAATAGGCGGGAGGCATAGTTCTAATACGCGCAAACTTTATGAGATATGCCGGGAAGAGTGTGCGCGCACCTATTTTATACAGACACTGGATAACTTGTACTTAGACTTACCTGAATCTGTTGAAGTGGTGGGTATTACTGCAGGGGCATCGACCCCGAATTATATTATTGAGGAGGTTCAAAATTATGTCAGAGTTAACTTTTGAACAAATGTTAGAAGAATCATTCAGGACAATACATGCAGGAGAGGTAGTCGAAGGTACGGTGATCGATGTGAAGCCGGGTGAGATCATTCTCAATATCGGTTATAAGTCAGACGGCATTCTGACAAAGAGCGAATATACCAACGATCTGAATGTTGACCTGACCGAGGTGGTAAAGCCCGGAGAAAAGATGGAAGTAAAAATCTATAAGGTAAACGATGGGGAAGGACAAGTATTGTTAAGCTACAAGAGGCTTGCTGCAGACCGGGGCAATAAGCGGATTGAAGAAGCATTTAACAATAAGGAGCCGTTAAGGGCAAAAGTAGCACAGGTATTAGACGGCGGCCTGAGCGTTGTCATAGAAGAGGTCAGGGTTTTCATTCCGGCAAGCCTTGTATCGGACACGTATGAAAAAGATCTGTCCCAATATGCGGGACAGGAAATTGAATTTCTCATCAGCGAGTACAATCCTAGAAGGAGAAGGTACATTGGTGACAGGAAGCAGATTGTTGCAGCGCAGAAAGCAGAGCTGCAAAAGGAATTGTTTGCAAGGATCAAAGAAGGCGATGTCGTGGAAGGCGTTGTGAAGAATGTGACGGACTTTGGCGCGTTCATCGACCTTGGCGGGGCAGACGGGCTGCTGCACATCTCGGAAATGTCCTGGGGCAGGGTAGAAAATCCGAAGAAAGTGTTTAAAGTAGGCGAGACGCTTACGGTATTGATCAAAGAGATCAGCGGGACAAAGATTGCGCTCAGCTTAAAATTCGCGGATGCTAATCCATGGAAAGACGCTGCGGAAAAATATGCCATTGGCAATGAAGTGACAGGAAGGGTTGCCAGAATGACTGATTTTGGCGCGTTTATCGAGTTGGAAACAGGCGTTGACGCGCTCTTGCACGTATCCCAGATTGCAAGGGAGCATGTGGATAAGCCGTCGGATGTATTGAAGATAGGCGATGAGATCACTGCAAAAGTAGTTGATTTTAATGAAGCGGATAAGAAGATCAGCCTAAGCATCAAAGCACTGCAGGCAGTGGAAGAAGCACCGGCAGAAACAGAGGAAGATGCGGCATCGGCTGATACTGGCGCTGCCATTGCAGATGAAGAAGAGTAATATGCGGCTAAGCACCGGCAAACATTAAATAACATATGTGTTCATTGCTATAGGCGGGTAGGGGAAGATAAATCTTCCCCTACTTATTATAATGCGGCAGGGGTACAAGTTGCAGGAATCATCAGAGGGAATCGTATGGCGTATGATTATGAAAAGTTTAAAGAGGAAATCTGTGCGATGACGCAGATCGACCTAAATGATTATAAAGAAAAGCAGATGAAACGCAGAATTGATTTTCTCATACAAAAGTGGACGCAGGGCAGTTATGAAGACTATATGCAGATGCTGTTAGAAAACGAAGAACGCCTTGAAGAATTTGTCAGCTATCTGACGATCAACGTTTCGGAATTTTACCGCAACCCAAAACAGTGGACCATTTTGCATAAGGAAGTATTTCCGGCGCTGTTTGGGCGTTTTGGCAAGAATCTTAAAATCTGGAGTGCGGCATGCTCCACAGGGGATGAGCCGTATTCCCTTGTGCTGGCATTGTCCAGGCATATTTCGCTAAGCCGGATTAACGTGATCGCGACTGATTTGGACAAGAATGTCCTTGCCAAGGCAAAGATCGGGCTGTATAACAGTAAGAGCGTTGCCGCAGTCCCGGAAGATTTAAGAAATATCTATTTTAGGAAAAGGGGATCTGCCTATCAGATTTCGGATGAAGTGAAATCGCGGGTAGAATTTAGGCAGCACAACCTGCTTACAGACGCATATATAAAGGATTGCCATCTAATCGTATGCAGGAACGTCCTGATTTATTTTACCGAGGAAGCGCAGGACGAAGTCTGGCGTAAGTTTTTTCATTCGCTCCTGCCAGGGGGCAGCCTGTTTATCGGCAATGCGGAACAGGTCATCCATTATAAAGATATCGGCTACGAGCGGAGCAATCCTTTCTTTTACCGGAAACCTTTTTAAGCATTGGCCAAACGTGCGTTCTGCCCTGCGGCAAGCATTTGCAGGACATGCTGCGCGTAGGCGCTAAACATCGTGCGGTCGGCCTTAAAGGTTTCCGTCAGTTCAAAAAAGAGTTCTTTTGCTGCATAATCCCGTTTGAAAAAAGGCACAAACAGCATATCCCATTCCGGCAGGTAGGAAGAATGCTTTTTTGTATAGCAGGTTGCCGCCTGTGCCGGGACGCGGTGCGCTTTTTCCACAAAACCGGCGACCGATTTGTGTACTGCGGTATCTTCTGCCGGAAGATAATAGTAATCTTTGTAATTGGCATAAAAATATTTCATTTCTTCTTCGTAAAGCGGGATGCGCAAGGAGCCGTATTTTCCTTCCCCAGAATAATAACAACTGTTATTATATAAAGAAAGCGGCACGGGGAGCGGGGCGGCGTGCTGGAAGCGGATGATCAGTTCCTGTTTTTTGGCACCGTCCGGGGCAGTATAATAGTTTGCCTGTGCCTGTTTTGCCTTTAAGGGGGCGTGGAAGAGGTCGTGGTAAGCAAGGATAGGCATGGCCATAAACATTCCATGGATATCGTCAAAATTGTGCTGTAGCAGCATCCGGAAAATGATGTCGTCTGGGGCTGTTATATATTTTTTGTAAAGGCCGACCGCCTCCTGGCCGCTGCAGCAGTCTTTGCGCTGTATGCCAAGAAAGGCTTCCATGTCTTTTAACTTGCAGTGCGTCAGGCGCAGCATTGTCTTATAAGGCGCCATGCGCTTGTACAAGTCGGTGCCGCCGTAAGCAGAAAAATCAAAAGCAATGCCATGGCAGGCACCCCGCTGCTTTAGGAAGGGGAGGTCGAATGTGTTGCCGTTAAAATGCACAAAGTGCCCAAAGGACTTGGAAAATTCGTAAAATGCCTTCAGTATTTCCGGCTCTTTTGCCTCTTCGTCTGCAAACCACTGAATCATATGCCAGCCGCCTTCTTTATAGTATAAGACGCCGATCAAATAGATGCAGGAGTCTTTTGCGGCAAAGCCGGTAGTTTCAATGTCAAGAAATGCCAGCTTTTCAAGCGGCGCAATCCGCTCTAACGGATAGGCTGGCGTAAGATTGTCAAGTTTGTGTTTGATCGTTCTCATAAAATTCCTCAATGTGGGCCCCAATTGATAGTCTGCTGCAAATTTGCCTACATTCGAGCAAGCTCGATATAGGCAAATGCAGCATGCCACTTTGTGCCGGGATTTTGCTTTTTAGCTGTTTTTGCCAATGTATTGACACTAACATATTTATTTTTATATTGCAATAAAAAACAAAGAAAAACAAAATTTAAAATTTCAGTAGTATTTTTCGACAAAAGATAGTATATTTATATAAGCGGGACGGCGGTAAGCAGTGCGGCCGTTTCGGATAGGAAGAAATGGAGGAAAGAAAATGGCGAGATTGACATTTACGGGCGGCATCCATCCTTATGATGGCAAAGACCTTTCTAAGGATAAGCCGATGCAGGCGGTACTGCCCAAGGGTGATTTGGTATATCCGTTGTCACAGCATATAGGGGTACCGGCGGTTCCTATTGTCAAAAAAGGGGATAAGGTTCTTGCCGGCCAAAAGATTGCGGATGCGGGGGGCTTTGTATCGTCCCCGGTTTATTCGTCTGTTTCCGGGACGGTCAAGGCAATAGAGCCGCGCAGGGTAGTTTCTGGCAGCAAGGCCATGTCCATTGTCATTGAAAACGACGGGGCGTATACGGAGGTGGAGTATCCGCCGGTAAAACCGTTAGAAGAGCAGACAAGGGAAGAAACGATCGATTTGATCAAAGAGGCCGGGATTGTCGGCATGGGCGGCGCGGGCTTTCCGACCCATGTCAAACTTTCACCGAAGGAACCTGAAAAAATAGATTATGTGATCATCAACTGCGCGGAATGCGAGCCGTATTTAACGTCGGATTACAGGCGCATGTTAGAAGATCCGGAAAAACTTATCGGCGGCTTAAAAGTCATTTTAACGCTGTTTGAAAAGGCAATCGGCATTTTTGCGGTAGAGGACAATAAGCGGGACTGCGTGGAATTGTTGAAGAAATTTGCAAAGGACGAGCCAAGGATACTGGTAAAGCAGTTAAAGACCAAATACCCGCAGGGTGCGGAGCGCCAGCTCATCTATGCCGTAACGGGCAGGGCGATCAATTCCACCATGCTTCCGGCAGATGCCGGATGCGTTGTCAATAATGTCGATACGGCTGTGGCAGTTTACCATGCGGTCATGGAAGGAAAACCGCTGATGCACCGCATCGTGACCGTGACGGGCAGCGCAGTCGCCGACCCGCGCAACTTTATTGTAAAAATTGGGACAAATTACCGTGAGCTTATTGAGCATGCGGGCGGGTTTATCAAAGAGCCAGCCAAAGTCGTATCGGGCGGCCCTATGATGGGGACGGCGCTCTTTGACTTGGATGTGCCGACGACAAAGGCTTCTTCCGCGCTGCTTTGCATGCTAAAGGATGAAGTTTCCTTCTGGCAGCCAAGCGCGTGCATCAATTGCGGCAGGTGCGTGGAAGTATGCCCCGGCAGGGTATTGCCGAGCAGGCTTGCGGATTTTGCGGAGCATGGGGAGGAAGAGAAGTTCCTTGCCTATCACGGCATGGAGTGCTGCGAATGCGGGTGCTGCAGTTATGTGTGCCCGGCAAAGCGGCACTTGACGCAGTCCATTAAGTCCATGCGGAAAATACAGCTGGGAAAACGTAAGAAATAGGAGGGAAGGAAAGACAATGAGCGATTTGATGAAAGTATCATCCAATCCCCATATAAGATCAAAGGCAACGACGAGCAATCTGATGCTTGCGGTTATCATCGCCCTGCTTCCTACGGCTTGCTTTGGTATTTATAATTTTGGGATGGATGCACTGATTTTGATTGTAGCAACGGTAGCATCGACGGTGCTTACAGAATTTGTTTATGAAACACTGATGCATAAAAGGGTGACGATCGGGGACTTTTCCGCCGTTGTGACGGGGCTTTTGCTGGCGCTTAACCTGCCATCGTCCGCGCCGTGGTGGATTGGCGTTATCGGCGGCGTGTTTGCCATTCTTGTAGTAAAGATGCTCTTTGGCGGGTTAGGGCAGAATTTTATGAATCCAGCGCTTGGGGCAAGGTGCTTTTTGCTGATTTCTTTTACGTCGATCATGACAAACTTTGACTGCGACGCTTATACGGGCGCAACGCCGTTAGCGCAGCTAAAGGGCGGGGAGGCAGTCGATATCCTTGCGATGATCACGGGGCATACTGCGGGGACGATCGGGGAAACTTCCATGATCGCCATTGTGGTCGGCGCATGCTTTTTGATTTTAACGGGCGTGATCGATCTGCGCATCCCGGGGACATACATTGTGACATTTTTAGTCTTTGCCGGCCTTTTTGGCGGGCACGGATTTGACTTTGCCTATCTGGCGGCACAGGCGGCGGGCGGCGGCCTGATGCTTGGCGCATTCTTTATGGCGACAGATTATGTGACAAGGCCGATCACCGTAAAAGGACAGTATGCATATGGCATGCTGCTTGGCATTCTAACGGGGATATTCCGGCTGTTTGGGCCTTCTGCAGAGGGCGTATCCTATGCGATCATCATAAGCAACCTGTTCGTGCCGTTAATTGAGAAAGTGACCCGGCCGAAAGCCTTTGGAGAAGGAGGGGAGAGAGCATGAAAAATATGATAAAGGATGCTGCCATCCTCCTTGCGATAACAGTAGTTGCGGGACTGCTGCTTGGATTTGTCTACCAGCTGACAAAAGATCCGATCGCGGCGGCGCAGCTGAAAGCGAAAATGGATGCCTGCAAGGAAGTTTTTGCCGATGCGGAAACGTTTGAGGCAGTGCAGATTGCAAAATCGGAAGAAGTCTGGGCGAAGATAGAGCGGGATTTTCCGGCTGTTTTGGTAGACGGTGAAGTGATGAAAGCGTTAGATGCAAGCGGCGCGGCGCTTGGCTATGTGCTGACTGTGACAAGCGGCGAAGGCTATGGCGGCAATATTACGTTTACAATGGGCATCAGGATGGACGGGACATTAAACGGGATTTCCATTCTGGCAATCTCTGAAACGCCGGGTCTTGGCATGAAGGCGGAAGAACTGTTAAAACCGCAGTTTGCCGGAAAGCTGGCAGAAACTTTTGTTTATACAAAAACCGGCGCTGCTACAGCAGGCCAGATTGATGCGATAAGCGGCGCGACCATTACGACAAACGCATTTGTCAATGCTGTCAATGCCGGGCTGGAATTTTTCCGGCTTAGCCTGCAGGAAGGAGGGATCTTGGAATGAATAAGGCAGGGGAAAGAATTTATAACGGATTGCTCAAAGAAAATCCGACCTTCGTGCTGATGCTTGGCATGTGCCCAACGCTTGCCGTGACGACATCGGCTGTCAACGGGCTTGGCATGGGGCTTACGACTGCTGTAGTTTTAACACTGAGCAATATGATCATTGCGCTGCTTCGCAATGTCATTCCTGACAAAGTGCGCATTCCGGCATTTATCGTCATCATTGCTTCTTTTGTGACGATGATGCAGATGCTGTTAGAGGCGTACATCCCGTTTTTAAATGCCGCGCTTGGCATCTATATTCCGCTCATCGTCGTAAACTGCATTATTTTAGGGCGTGCGGAGTCGTATGCTTCCAAAAATTCCGTCCTGCTGTCTATATTTGACGGCATCGGCATGGGGCTTGGGTTTTCCTTTGCCTTAACATGCATCGGCGCAATCCGGGAACTGCTTGGCGCGGGCGAAATTTTTGGCTTTCGGGCCATGCCGGCTTCTTTCGTGCCAGTGAGCATTTTTGTTTTAGCGCCGGGTGCGTTTTTCGTGCTTGCGCTTTTAACGGCCGTGCAGAATAAAGTGCGCATCATCGGGGAAAAGAAAGGCAAAGACATGTCAAAGATCCAGTCAGGCTGCGGACATGACTGCGCAGGGTGCGCCGATGCGGGCTGTGCGCATAGATTTTATGACAAGAAGGCGCTAGACGGCCAGATGGGGCATGATGGCCAGAAGGCGCAAGAGGATAAGAAGGAGGGAGAAGCATGAACAGCGTAAAAGAATTGTTGGTTATTTTGATCAGTTCCTCTGTGATAAGCAACGTCGTGCTTAGCCAGTTCCTTGGGCTTTGCCCGTTCCTTGGCGTATCAAAAAAGGTCAATACGGCTGCCGGGATGGGCGGTGCGCTCATTTTTGTCATTACGCTTTCTTCCGCAGTGGCGGGCGCGGTTTATGAGTATATCCTTGTGCCGTTAGATATCAAATACTTGCAGACGATCGTATTTATTCTTGTCATCGCGGCACTTGTGCAGTTTGTGGAAATGTTTTTAAAACGGTATATGAAGCCGCTGTATGAGGCACTTGGCGTGTACCTGCCGTTAATTACGACAAACTGCGCGGTACTTGGCGTGGCACTGACGAATGTGCAAAAAGGCTATGGCATGCTGGCAGGCATTGTCAACGGATTTGCCACGGCGGCAGGGTTTTCCATTGCCATTGTCATATTGGCGGGGCTGCGTGAAAAAATGGAATACGCGGATGTGCCGGAATCGTTTCGCGGCATGCCGATCGTGCTTGTGACGGCTGGGCTGATGGCGATTGCGTTTTGCGGATTTTCAGGGTTGTTGTAGGAAAGGAGCGGGCAGATGAGTATAACGGGTATTTTGGTTGCAACACTTGTCGTAGGAGGCGTTGGCCTGTTTATCGGCCTGTTTCTAGGCGTGGCGGCAATCCGGTTTAAAGTGGAAACAGATGAAAAAGAAGAGGCGGTGCTTGCGGCGCTGCCGGGCAATAACTGTGGCGGCTGCGGGTACGCGGGCTGTTCCGGGCTTGCGGCTGCGATCGCAAAGTCTGTGGCACCGGTCAATGCCTGTCCTGTTGGCGGGGAAGCAGTCAGTGCAAAAATAGCGCAGATTATGGGCGTGGACGCACAGGCAGGCGTCCGCCAGACGGCTTATGTCAGGTGCCAGGGCACTTGTGAGCGGGCAAAAGAGGAGTATGAATACCTTGGCGTAGAAGACTGCGGGATGCTTTCTTTTGTGCCAAATGGCGGCGCAAAGTCCTGTACCCAGGGGTGCCTTGGTTATGGCAGCTGCGTAAAGGCGTGTCCTTTTGATGCGATCCATATTGCAGACGGCGTTGCTGTAGTAGACCGTGATGCGTGTAAAGCATGCAGCAAGTGTATTGCGGCATGCCCAAGAAAGCTGATCACGCTTGTGCCTTATACGATGCGCTATGCGGTCGCATGCGCTTCTACGGAAAAAGGGCCGGTAACGATGAAAGCGTGCACGACAGGGTGTATTGGCTGCGGGCTTTGCGTCAAAGCCTGTCCGGCGGGTGCGGTCAAGGTAGAGAATTTCCTTGCGTGCATCGACCAGGAAAAATGCACGGGCTGTGGCGCGTGCAAAGAGAAGTGTCCAAAGAAGGCGATCATTGCGACTTGAGATTTTCTAATCCTTTCGAGCAGTGCAGCGCATAATCGCTTGTAATAAAGATGGCGTGCGTATTTTCCAGCGATTCTATGAGCGCAAGCCCTTTTTCCAATCCAAGGACAAGACAGGCGGTGCTAAGGGCGTCGCCTGCAGTGGAAGAAGGAGAGAGTATGGTAACCCCAAGCAGGTTATTCGAAACCGGATAGCCTGTTTTTGTATCTAGGATATGGTGGTAAAGCGTACCGTCTTTGGCCGTAAAATAGCGTTCGTAAATGCCAGAAGATACAAGGGAGGCATCGGCAAGGGGCAGCGTGGCAATGCTTTCCCCCTGGCTGGCAAAAGGTTTTTGTATGCCGACGGTAAACGGGGAGCCGTCCGGCTTTGTGCCGATCGTAAGCACGTTGCCGCCTAAATTGATGATGGCATTTGTAATGCCTTGGGAGCGCAGGTATTCCTTGAGCCTGTCCGCGATAAAGCCTTTTGCGATAAAGCCAAGGCTTACGGCTGCGGCGGGGTCTTTTAGCATGGCGGTATATGTTTCTGCGTTTTTCTGGATGGTGATGGCGCGATAGTCCACATGGGGCAGCAGTGCGCCAATCTGCCAGGCAGACGGCACGGCGGGGTCATCCCCTGTGACGTTCCAAAGGGTGCTAAGCGGCGCAACGGTAGCGTCAACGGCACCGTCGGTAAGCGCACTGTAAAAAACAGCGGTCTCTAACAAAAACGCCGTTTCTTCCGATATGGCGGCAGGTTTTCCCCCGGCATTGTTTAAGTTCCATATATCGCTGCCTTCTTTTGTATGGCTTAGCATATCCTCATACCGCTGGCAGAGCGAAAAACATTGCGCAAACAGGGCGGGATCGGCATTGCCGTATAGCGTGATGGAAACTGCCGTATCAAAATAAAACCCGGTTTTTGTGACGGGTGCAGTATCGCCTGCCCTGCCAATGCCGATAGAAAGCATGGCGGCCAAAAAAGCAAGCAAGAGCAGAAAAGATGCATATTTAGCGTGACGGGATGAAGCCATGGAAAATCCTCCGGTTGTTAAGTTTTTGTTGACGCTAGAGGCTGTATATGATAGTATTCTACCACAGCATGTGGGAGGTGCCAAATGAAATTTGATGATGAATACCAGGATCAGCGTGCCGGGCTGCCAGTAGCGCATATGGCGGCGGGAGTTTCCCTGTTTGTGCTTATCGTGCTGGCGCTTGTCCTGTATATAAACCGGGAGCCGGAAAAGGCGAAAAAAGAGGATGCCGCCGATACGGCCAAGGAAGAAATGCTGAAAGAAGAGACTAAAATGCAGGATGTGCTAGAGCGCAAGCTAGAAAATGGCACGCTTACGGCAGACGATCTGGATTTTTGGGACATGTACCCAGAAGAGGAGCAGGAGGCAGCAGAAGAAAAGCCGGAGGAAACGGCAAAGGAGCAGGAAAAGAGCGACCCTGCCACGGACGGGAAGCATACGCTTGTAATCCAGGATGACGGTACGCAAAAGTGGGAGCCGATCAAGACAAATTTTGATAAAAACGAATACGATCCAGCAGGGTTTGTTTACCGCAAGCCGCTCATGCTGTATTATGAAGAAGGAAAAAAAGCGTCGTATACGGGTGTTAGCATATCCAAATACAATGAATTTGTAGATTATATCAAACTAAAAAAAGCAGGCCTGGATTTTGCGATGATACGGATTGGGGCGCGAGGATACAGCACGGGGCAGATCGTGCTTGATGAGAATTTTGACAAAAACATGCAGGACGCAGCGGGCGCGGGCTTAAAGACGGGCGTTTATTTCTTTTCCCAGGCGGTGACGGAAGAAGAAGCAATCGACGAGGCCGGTGTCGTGTTAGCGGCGCTTTCTGCCTATGACATTGCATACCCGATTGCCTTTGCCATGGACTTTGTCGAAAATGACACTTCCCGCGTGGAAGCATTAACGAGGGAAGAGCGCACGAAAATTGCGGCAGCTTTCCTGTCGCTGTTAAAAGAAGCCGGCTACAATACGGCACTCTACGCAGATAAAGAATGGCTGTTCAACAAAATTGACTTAGCGCAGCTTTTGTCATACGACATATGGCTTTCGCAGGAGGCGGACGTGCCGGACTACCCGTATAAATTTTCGATGTGGCAGTATACGGACAAAGCCAGGATAGACGGCATGGCAGAAGAAGCGCAGCTGTCGGTCAGTTTTATTGACTATGAGAACAAATAGGGGGAGGGGGTATCTTCCGTTTCTCCCCTTATGCCTTTTGGCAGGGTTGAAAAGATTCTGATTTTTCTATTGCATATCTTTTTTTTAATAATTCTTTAACAAATATTACAAATTTAGAAATATTTTCCCTTGTTGTTGTATAAAATATGAAAGAGATATTAAAAAAATATGACATCGAGTCATCAAAGCGGTCATGTTAGGAGTGAGAAAAGTGTATAAAAAATATGCGGCGATGCTGATGCTTGCAGATTTGATACTGCTTGCCTGTTCGATTGACTTAAAAGGCATTTCCATCAACCGCCTTGCCTCCACGCAGGCATTCCAGATGCGCTTTATCGAAGATTTTGCGCGGGTGGAGCAGACAAGCCTTGCGCACACGGTATCCGGGGCGGCGTCAGGGCAGCGCGTAGTAGACTGCGGCGTGTTAGAGCGGCGGATGGCTTATGATCTGTCGCAGGAAGATTATGAGATTTTGCTGCGCATTGTGGAGGCAGAAGCAGGCAGCGAAGATATCAAAGGCAGGATGCTAGTGGCGGGCGTCATTTTAAACAGGGTGGACAGCCGCAGGTTTCCCAATACGGTCAAACAGGTCGTATTCCAGCAGGAGAAAGGGATTGCGCAGTTTTCACCGGTAAAAAACGGCAGGTATTATAGTGTTACCATCAGCAAAGAAACGGTGGAAGCGGTATCCAGGGTGCTCTATGGGGAGGATCATTCTAATGGTGCGCTCTATTTTGCTTCCCGCAAATATGCCGATCCTACGCAGATGAGCTGGTTTGACAGCCATCTGACGCTCTTATTTTCCTATGGCGGGCATGAATTTTTTGCATGAAACGGCACGGGACGTTGCGCGGGATGGGCAAGTATGCTATACTGTTGGCGTGAACATTGGAAAATGCAAAAAACGGGAAAGGCAGAGTTGATGGATATGGAATTATTATATAAGAGCACAAGGAGCGAGGCTGCGCCTGTGAGCGCGTCATGGGCAATTTTAAAAGGGCTTTCCGATGATGGGGGGCTGTTTGTGCCAGAGCGGATACCGGCACTTGATAAGAGCCTTGCGGAGTTTGCAGGAATGTCTTACAAGGAATGCGCCTATGAGGTGATGAAGCTGTTTCTTACGGATTTTACGAAAGAAGAGCTGTGGGAGTGCATTACAAAAGCGTACGATTCCAAATTTGATACAAATGAGATTGCGCCGTTAACCGAGGCGGATGGCGCTTATTACCTGGAACTGTTTCACGGTGCGACGATTGCGTTTAAGGATATGGCGCTTTCCATCCTGCCGCATCTTTTGACAGTTTCTGCCAGGAAAAACGCGGTTGAAAATGAGATCGTCATTTTAACGGCGACTTCCGGTGATACGGGCAAAGCGGCTTTGGCAGGCTTTGCGGATGTAGAGCGGACGAAAATCATTGTATTTTACCCAAAAAACGGCGTAAGCCCCATCCAGGAAAAACAGATGGTGACGCAAAAGGGAAAAAACACATATGTCATCGGCATCCATGGCAATTTTGACGATGCGCAAAATGGCGTGAAGGCGATTTTTTCTGACAAAGCATTGGCAAAGGAAATGGCGGGCAGGGGTTTCCAGTTTTCTTCGGCCAACTCTATCAACATTGGGCGGCTTGTGCCGCAGGTCGTATATTATGTCTATGCGTATGCCGCTCTTTTGCGGGAAGGAAAGATTACGGATGGCGAGAAGATCAACGTTGTTGTGCCAACCGGCAATTTTGGCAATATTTTAGCTGCTTATTTTGCAGGAAAGATGGGGCTGCCAATCGGCACTTTGCTTTGCGCTTCCAATGCCAATAAGGCGCTTGCTGATTTTTTTGCAACGGGCTGTTATGACAGGAACAGGGAATTTGTGCTGACAAGCTCCCCTTCCATGGATATCCTCATCTCAAGCAACTTAGAACGCTTAATCTACTTGGCGGTCGGGCAGGATGCAGCGAAAAATGCCGCTTATATGCGTGCGCTTGCAAAGGAAGGGACGTATACGGTCACAGACGATATGAAAGCGTGGATGAAAGATTTTTACGGCGATTATGCCACGGAAGCGGAAACGGCAGAAACAATCCGGGCATTGTATGAAAAGACCGGCTATGTGGTCGATACCCATACGGCGGTTGCGGCATGCGTATGCCAAAAATATAAAAAAGCAACGCACGATGCGGCAAAAACGGTGATCGCTTCCACGGCAAGCCCGTTTAAATTCACGCGCAGCGTCATGGAAGCGATTGGCGTAAAATGTGATGGCATGGATGATTTTGCGCTTGCGGATGAGCTTTCTAAAATGACGGGCATGGCGGTTCCTGGCGCAGTGGAGGAAATTCGAAATGCCACAGTGCTGCATGAGCGTGTATGCGGGAAAGATGAGATGAAGCAGACGGTAAAAGATATTCTTGGCATTTCGCTAGGATAAATTGCGGAAAGGCATGGTTAGCAAAGGATGAAGTTCCATGTACTGACTTTATTTCCTGAATTGGTAAGCAATGCGGCAGACGTCAGCATTTTAGGGCGTGCCATAAAAAAGGGCGTCCTGTCTGTGTCGGCAGTCAATATCCGGGACTATGCAACGGGCAAACATCATAAAACGGACGATTATACATACGGGGGCGGTGCCGGCATGCTGATGCAGGCGCAGCCCGTTTATGATGCTTACAAGGCGGTGGAAGAATCGGCTGGCAGGCGCGTGCGCGTCATTTACTTAACGCCGCAGGGAAGCGTTTTTGACCAGGCGATGGCAGAAGAGTTTGCCAAGGAAGAAGAACTGGTTTTTTTGTGCGGGCATTACGAAGGCGTGGACGAGAGGGTTTTAGAAGAGATTGTGACAGATTATGTTTCCATTGGCGATTATGTGCTAACGGGAGGGGAGCTGGCCGCCTTAGTCATGATAGATGCCATTGCCAGGCTCGTTCCCGGGGTGCTGCACAATGAGGATTCTGCGCAGACGGAATCTTTTTCCCAGTTTTTGTTAGAGTATCCGCAGTATTCCCGCCCGCCCGTCTGGCATGGGAAGGCGGTGCCGGACGTGCTGCTTTCTGGAAACCATAAGCAGGTTGCGGCGTGGCGGCTGGCGCAGTCGGTTGAACGGACAAGAAAGCGCCGTCCCGATTTGTATGAAAAGTACAGGCAGCTAGAAGATGTGTATGAGCGTCTTAAGGAAAAAAAGCTGCTGCACATTCTGATGCTAGAATCCATCCGCCGTGGCAATGCAAGCCTGTGTGCGGTATCAGACGGCGGGGTGCTTTTATTTGATAAGCCGGGCGGGGTATATATGCTAAGCGCACAGGATGCCAATGCGGGCAGGATGCTCATAAGGCAGCTGCAAAATCCAAGGCGGGCAGAGTTGTTTGTTGTGCATCAGCCGTTTCTTTATGAGGTCGTAGAAGAGGAAACCGGCATGCAGCCGCCTGCGCTAGAGTGCATCCAGGCGGTTTATACGCGGGGCGTTTTGCTGCCTGAGCGCATGGCAGGGCGCGGGGAAATTGGCATCCGCGTTTTAGGGGAGGAATCGCTTGGCGTGGTGTGCGGGCATTACCATCATGCGCCAGAGGAGTATGTGTTAGGGAGGCTAAAAAGCGGTGCTTTATACGGCGCGTTTTTAGGCGGCGAGATGGCCGGGTTTATCGGCATGCACGCAGAAGGCAGCATAGGGATGCTGGAAGTGTTTCAAAACTACAAAAGACAGGGGATTGGGGCGGCAATGGAGTCGTTTCTGATCAACCGTATGCTGGAAAAGGGCTGGACGCCGTTTGCACAGATCGTATCGGACAATGTGCCGTCTATCTGTCTGCAGAAAAAGCTTGGGCTGGCAGTTTCGAAGGAAAAAATAGCGTGGTATTGGCGGTGAAAAGTTTTCTGGCTGTGCGGATGCCTTTTATGGTTTTTGCTGGCCGCACAGGAAAATTTTTTCAGGTTATTGCTTTTTTTCATTATATGTGGTAAAGTATATGAGTTGCGAGAAGGAGATGGTCCTCTGTTACAGGTTATGTATTAAGAACATCCGACCATAAAGGAGGCTAAACATGGTAGATATTATCAGAAAAATCGAAGCCGCACAGATGAAAGCGGAAGTGCCTGAATTTAATGTAGGCGATACGGTAAGGGTTTATGGCAAGATCAAAGAGGGTGCCCGTGAAAGGGTGCAGGTATTTGAAGGCACGGTGTTAAAGAAGCAGGGCGGCGGCAATCGCGCTACTTTTACGGTAAGGAAGACTTCTAACGGCATCGGCGTTGAGAAGACGTGGCCGTTGCATTCTCCGAATGTAGAGCGGGTAGAAGTGATCAGGCGCGGTAAGGTAAGGCGTGCAAAGCTTACGTATTTAAGAAAGCGCGTTGGCAAGAGTGCGAAGGTAAAAGAATTGGTAAGGTAAAAAGCGGCATGGATAGGGTCCGTCAAACTGTAGGTTTGGCGGGCTTTGTTGCATAGGGGGGTGTTTCATTTTGCCTGGCAGGCGGGGGGTTCACTGTGCCTGACAGGCGGGCAGCAGGCGCCATCCGGGGCGAATCACGCTCTCGCTCTTGGAAAACGCAGCGGTGCTAGGCTCAAAAGGACTTCGCCAAGCACCGGCGTCTGCCAAAGGATTCTCCCGGATGGGCGCACTGCTGTCCGTGGTGGAGGATGCGCCAAAAATGGCGTGCAGAAATGGTGCCAAAAAATTTTTTTGAAATTTTTTTAAAATTGCTATAAAGT
>QLIP01000908.1_pt1 | contig 47144 bp, 51 predicted proteins | sample 1769771 | NCBI WGS metagenome assembly QLIP01 (sample SAMN09428762, study PRJNA476227) | Gut metagenome, whole genome shotgun sequencing project. | isolation source: cecum | host: Rhizomys sinensis | place: China: Jinsha town of Minqing, Fujian Province | collected 2013-09-23 | reverse complement strand
TAGGCTCTACCCCTGTGCGCTACTAAAAATGGGGGGATTACAAAAGAGACTATTGTCATCCTGGAAAAAGCCTTAAAACTTGATCTACAGCCGGGATAGCGTTTGAAACGGATTCACTCCACATGATAACCGAAGGTAAAATTACAAGCCAAAGATAGAAGCATTTTCAAATTTGTCCTCGCTTCGACTAGTTCTGACAATAGGCCATTTCTTTTACAATGGCGTACAATGTCATCTAAAATCACTAACTGATCAGTTCCTTGAGATCCTCTTCTGCGTTTAGTCCGAGGGCTTTTTTGAACTCAACTCCGCAGAACATGCCATCCTGCCATTGCACGGTGGCTGGCACATTCCTGAGCTTTGCCGAGAGTGGGGCTTGCACGGCGCTTACCTCAAGCTCAGCCCCCTGGGGCAGGCTTTGCGAAGCGTTGGGCAGTTGAATACGCAAGCCCTTGTTGCTGATATTGGTCAGTTGGCAGGCAAGGGGATTTTTCCCGTTAAGCCTGATTTCAAGCGGGCAGGGGCGCTCAAGAACATAGCGCTCCTCTTCGCGGCGATCTGTGCCCATTGTTTCAAAAATTTGTTTCAAAGCTGCGGAGAGCGAAGTAAGCCGGGAGACTAATTCCACAGAGTCATTCATATTTTGCGATGATTGCCGGGCCATGCTGCTGATTTTGCCAACATCCTCCATTATTTTTTCGCCATTGCGCGATTGCTCAGCAGTGGCTTCTGCCATGCTAGAGACAGCATCCACAGTACACTCGGCAATCTTCACGATTCGGTCAAGGCTATCGCCGGACTGCTGCGCCATTTCCGTTGAGCTGCGCGTAAGCTCTACCGACTGGTGAGTCAATTCAAGGCTTGTATTTACCTCTGCTTGCAGGGAGGAAACTGAATTATTCACATCATCTGTGGCGTGCATGGTTTTTTCGGCCAGCTTACGGACTTCATCGGCAACCACTGCAAAACCTCGGCCAGCTTCTCCGGCTCGGGCCGCTTCAATGGCAGCGTTAAGGGCAAGCAAATTGGTCTGGTCGGCAACATCTTTGATCAATTCAACGACATGGGTAATGCTTGACGCCTGTGTTCCCAGTCCCTGCATCACACTTTCCATGCGCTCAGCAAATGTGGCGACCTGCCTGATACAGTCCACTGTTTCCCTGACAATCCGGCTGCCATCCTCCGCTTCCAGGCGCGTAGATTGAGAATTTTCCGTAGTCTGGCTTACCTGCGCTGCCAGATGATCCAACGCCCGGCTCATTTCCGAAACGCGATCCATTGTTCCGGCTGATGCCTGATCCTGCTCCTCCGCTACATGAAAAGTTTTTTCAAGCTGGGCAGAAAGTTGCTCAAAAACTTCAGACTGTTGTTTGTAAATCGTCTGCGCGTCATTGATTGATGCCGAAATCCGCGCATTCATGGCCGTTGTTTTATTCTGCTGCTTATGAATCTCGGTAACATCGTTGATCATCATGTAAGCGCCCAAAAGGATGCCGTCCAGATCCCATAGCGGTGCTGCCGTTATGGTCATATACTTCTTTTCACCTGCAAAATTGAAACGGGAATAGGGCAGATCAATCAGCGCCTTGCGCTCAGTGAGCGCCAGATCAATGGGCGTTGTGTCGGCTGCGTGCTGGCTGAAAAATTCCCCGGAACTTTTGCCGCAATAGTCTTCTGGCTTTCCTGAAAGCCCAAGATATGCGAGCATCTCCTGATTTAAATAAGTAATTATTCCCTCTGCGTCTGCCACGGCAAAGGGGCAGACCATGCCGCGCATCAGCCCCAGAGCAAAGCCTTTTTGTTCCTTGAACTGACAAGACAGGACATTTAAGGCATTGCGCAGTTTGCCAAACTGATCATGGCCCTTAAATTCAGGCATGGCTGCAAAATTGCTTTTTGCAAGCTGCTCTGCTTCCGCAAGCAGAAATGGGATTGGAGACAAGATGCAGCGGATGCCCAGATAAGCCATACCGATCAAGATAAGCGCCAGAATTATTGCGTTGCTTGCAAGATTATTTGTCTGGGTTTGCCAGAAAGTGAGCGCTGTAAATGTTCCCAAGCCACTGAGAATCAATATGGTGAACAGGATCAGAAGCTTGGAACGGATACTCATGCTCACCTCTCAGGCTTGCGCGGAACAATGGCAAGCGAACAGGGCGTAAAGATTATAAAATGAATACCAGATCAGCCGCATAACTTGGACGGCAGTATAAGACAATCGGGAATCTTGCAGAAAAATTTAGCCCTTGCATGGATTTTGCCTGAAATTTGCCCCAATGGAAAAAGGACTGGAACTAATGTTTGCAATTTTAAGCGCTTCGGAAATAGATACCTTGAACTTTACAAAAATGACAATATTGAATTTGGGCAATGGCCGCCTTGCAAGCTTGACGGCAATGCGCCTTTTGGAGAGCATTAGCCATGAGCGCGGAAACAGCCTTGGACAATGCGCAACCAGCCGGTTCTCTTAAAGCTTTCCCGCCAGTCGCAGAACCCGAAAGCGGCCAAAAATTGCTCCAGTTTCTTTCAAGGCGGCTGCATCTGCCAGAGGCGCTCTTGCACCGCTGGATTCGTGGCGGACAAATTCGGATAAACGGCAGCCGCAGCAAGCCATTCCAGCGTGTGCAATGTGGAGACATTATCCGTATTCCGCCTTTTGCGCCCAAGCTTGCAACCCAAACCATGACGGAGGAAATGCCACATGGGCTTGCCATTTCCTCCAGGGATTCCAACTCTTCCGTCATTTCAGAATCAAATCGCGGCATAGGGGGCGGCAATATAGCTGCGGGCAAACAGCAAAGGTATATTCAGCCAGACTGCCCAGAGATAATCGGCTATGCTGGTGATCTCTGGGCTGTGCGTAAAATTGCCGGATTGCCAAGCCATCCAGGGACAGGTCACACTGATTCCCTTAGCTCAAGACTGAAAGCCAACTTTGCCACGGCCAGCTTCACGCCAACCATCGCGCATCGGCTGGATAAGGACAGTTCCGGCATCGTCCTCGTGGCCGCATCCTATGCCGGTTTGCGCGCTATCCATGAAAGCTTGCGCAACGGGCTACTGTGCAAGGAATATCTGGCTTGGGTTGCCGGGGCATGGCCTTATGCGCAAGGTCTTGGCTTGTTCCATTTTTTGCGCAAAGATGCCCTCAAAGCTTATGAAAAAATGCGCGTCTGCGCCCCAGAAGCTAGTCATGCGCGCCTGGCTAGATGCCTTGTTCGGCCAATCAGGGTGGACGAGAAAAAAAGCCTGCTCCAGATTCGTTTGCTCAGTGGGCGTACACATCAGATTCGCGTACAGCTTGCAAGCTTTGGCCATCCAATATTAGGCGATCTCAAATACGGCTATGCTAAAAATAATTTTGCCAGCCGGATTACTGAACCAGGCATTATGTTACATGCCATGCGCGTAGCCATCGAAAATGGCCCTGAATTTACCGATATGCCCAGATGGAGCGGGGAATTTGCCGTAACATCCCTCCCCCTGGCAATTCCCGCATAACCTTCTAACCGGCCAAAGCCGCCACACAGGCATTACAGTGAGCGACAAAGACAAAGTGAGCAAACTTCCAGAGATAGTGTTAATCGGGCGGCCAAATGTCGGCAAATCCACGCTGTTCAACCGCCTGATCCGCAGCAATCGGGCCATCACCCATGATCGCCCTGGCGTAACCCGTGACCGTATGGAGGGAATTGTCCGCCGAAAAGGGGCGCGGCCATTCATTGTTGTGGATACTGGCGGCCTGACCCTTGATGCACAGGAAAGTGTAAGCCCTGGGCCGGAGGGAATCCGCGGCTTTGAGGCCGAAATTCTCGCCCAGGCCGATGTAGCACTGAAAAAGGCTTGCGCCGTGGCCTTTGTGGTAGATGGCCGCGAGGGCTTGCTTCCCCTGGACGAACATCTTGCGAACCATGTTCGCCGAACAGGGTTGCCGACAATTTGTGTGGTCAACAAAGTTGATGGAGCGGAGAAAGAAGATGTCCAGATTGCGGAGTTTCATGCCCTTGGCTTTCCCATACTCGCTGTCTCAGCTGAGCATGGCTACAATATCAACGCGCTCTTTGAAGACTTGGAACAGCTTTTGCCGCCATCTTCTGAAAATGACCCTGCACACGATGCCGAAAATACCTCAGAGCGCCCTTTGCGCCTGGCCCTGCTTGGCAGGCCCAATGCCGGAAAATCTTCATTGATCAATGCCCTTTCTGGTGAACAGCGGATGATTGTTTCGGATCTTGCCGGCACCACCCGCGATAGTGTGGATGTGCGTTTTGAACACAATGGCCGGGAATATGTCTTTGTGGACACTGCCGGAGTGCGCCGCCGCAGCAAAATAACTGACTGTGTAGAAAAATATTCTGTAAATTCGGCCATAAAATCGACTACCAAGGCCGATGTAACGCTGCTGGTTCTGGACGCGCTGGAGGGCGTGAGCCAGCAGGACAAACGCCTGATTGATCTGCTCAACAGCAACAAGACTCCTTTCATGATCTGCATCAACAAGTCGGATTTCCTGCCTAAAAATGCCCTGGAAGATCTGAAGAAAAATGTCAGCGAAACCTTGGCGTTCTGCGATTATGTGCCAGTTCTCGCTGTTTCAGCCTTGAAAGGAACTGGCCTCGGAAAAATTCTGCCCTTTGCCGAGGAAATTCACGCTGAATGTGAAAAGCGGATTTCAACAGGCAAGCTCAATCGCGCCATGCAGGAAGTATTGGCAAAACATCAGCCCCCGCTCGTGCATCGCGCACGCGCAAAATTCTTTTATTTGACGCAGGCCGAATCCGAACCCCCAACCTTTGTATTTTTTGTCAATGATGCCGAACGTGTACCAGAAAATTATTGCCGTTATCTTGAGCGCTCCCTGCGTAAGCTTTTCGGAATAAAATATGCGCCGATGCGAATAAGGTTGCGTTCCAGCCACAGGAAGAGCGGCGAACACAGATGATTGTATAAGCCCCCAGCCGTCAATATTGGACGTCTGGGGGCTAAAATTACCAGCCTGCCACGCAGTTTTTCAGGAAAGAGTCTTGATGCATTGCCATGCGCTCAGGAAATCGGGTTGTTCCGAAACCTCTGGCGCAAGCTGGCTGTGGCGCAAAATCCCATCTGGGCCAATGACAAAGATTGCCCTGGCTAGAAGCTTTAGCTCCTGAATCAAAACTCCATAGTTGCGGCCAAAATCACGCTCCTTGTAATCCGAGAGCGTCTCAACCTGGCTCACGCCTGCCGCTCCGCACCAGCGTTTTTGAGCAAAAGGAAGATCGCAGCTCACTGCGGCAATACGGATCTTGTCCGAAAGCTTGGTGGCGTCAGCATTAAACTGGCGCACCTCAAGATCGCACACCGGGGTATCCAGCGAGGGAACTGTAAGCAGGATCAATGCCTTTCCGGCATAATCCCTGAGTGTGCGCTGGCTTAGATCGTTTGCAGTCAGGATAAAGTCCGGCGCAGGCGCGCCAACTTTTGGCATATTCCCCTCCAGGTGCAAGACCTGGCCCTTGAATGTCACTGTATTCATTTTTGCTGAACCTCCCTAATTGGCCTCAATTATTGTGCCTCTGGCTCAGTTATTATCCTTGAGCAGGCTCTCCATAAAATCCATGGCATCGCGCTGAAGCGCACAAAGATAATCCTGGCCTTTGAAACTCTCGGTATAGAGCTTGCAGATTGCTTCTGTTCCTGACGGGCGCACGGCAAACCATCCGTCCGTAGAACTTACCTTGACGCCGCCGATCAATTCGTTGTTGCCAGGGGCGCGGGTCTCCACACTGGTAACAGGAGAGCCGCCCAAAGATTTCAGGCGCACATCTTCGGGCCTTAACGATTTGAGTATGGCGCGGGTTTTGTCATCAGCAGGCGCGTCCAGGCGTTGATAAATCGGATTGCCAAGCTTTTCTGTCAGCCTGGCATAGATTCGGCTGGGAGATTTTCCCGCCTTGGCCATTATTTCAGCAGCCAGCAAGCACATCAATGGGCCGTCTTTGTCAGTGCTCCAGGGTGAGCCGTCAAAACAGAGAAAAGACGCGCCCGCGCTTTCCTCGCAGCCCATTCCGCAGCGTCCGTCAAAGAGATAGGGCACAAACCACTTGAAGCCCACTGGCACTTCAACAACATCGCGCCCAAGATCTTTGCCAACACGATTGAGCATGGCGCTTGTAACGACTGTCTTGCCGATGGCCGCTCCCTTTGGCCAATTGGGGCGGTGCTGGAAAAGATGCCAGCTTGCCACAGACAAATAATGGTTGGGATTCATCAATTCTTCGCTGGTGACTATTCCGTGGCGATCCGAATCAGGATCGCAGGCAAAGGCAAGATCAAAATTGCCGCGCATTTCGAGAAGCCTGTTCATGGCATAGGGCGAGGAGCAATCCATCCTGATCTGGCCGTCCTTGTCACAAGGCACAAAGCGGAAAGTGGGATCAACCAGCTTGTTGACCATTGTCAGATTGAGTCCATAGCGCTCGGCAATTGGCTCCCAGAGTGGCAGGCTTGCCCCGCCAAGGGGATCAACGCCAAGCTTCAGGCCAGAGGCCGCAATGGCTTTCATGTCCAGAACCTTGGCTAGATCATCAACATAGGCTTTGGTAAAATCGTATTCTTCCACAAGCGGGGACTTGCGGGCTTCGCGCAGATGCACAAGCTTAACATTGCGGTTATCATCTGCAAGATAGGCATTGGCTGTTTTTTCAATCCAGGAAGTAACATCAGCCTCAGCTGGGCCGCCATGGGGTGGATTGTATTTGAATCCGCCGTCTCTTGGTGGGTTGTGCGAGGGTGTAATGATTATGCCATCGCCAAGTTTGCTCTGCCTGCCGGAATTCCAGGTGATTATTGCATGGGAGAGAGCTGGCGTGGCAACATAATCGCCATTTTTGGAAATGCGTACAGAAATGCCGTTGGCCACAAGAACTTCAAGCGCTGAGCGAAATGCAGCTTCGGAAAGCGCATGGGTATCCGCTCCAAGAAAGAGCGGCCCATCTATGCCCTTGGCATTGCGGTAATCGCAGACTGCCTGGGTAATGGCATAGATGTGTTCCTCATTGAAAGTGCGCGAGGTGGAAGACCCCCGATGCCCGGAAGTTCCAAAAGCAACTTTTTGGGCGCTTACTTCCGGGTTTGGAAATTCCGTATAATAGTCACTCAACAATTTGGGCAAAGATTCCAGTTTTTCAGGAGCGGGCAATTTTCCGGCATCGCAGTGTACTACAGGCATAATTCCTCCCAGAAAACCTTTCTGAAGATTTGCCTGACTTTATCTTTGTTAAGGCATTCAGGCAACAACTATTCCGCTATGACAGCCGCATGGAGATTACGCAGCCCTATGTTGAGGAGCTATGCCCATACCCCCTTTATGATACCAAATCATTGCTACCCGGTTAAGCGGCTATGTCTAACAGGCTGAAGTCATAAGAGATCTCAATTTTTCTTCGTCTTGGATTCAGCAGTTATTCCGAGGAGGTCGCACCGAGTAAATTGAGCTGGATTGGCCAGAGTAGTTGTTGAACGAAAACGCCTATACGGCTGAGAAATTTTTGGTACACCAAGAGCAGATATACAGTCATGGCAATGAAGATCTGGATGAGCACGGCATTTTCTGAATTGCCAGTAAAACTTTAAATACGGAGATTTTGTTTGATTTCTTTGGAGAAAAGCTCGAGTTCCAAGCGCTCTTTGTAAATCTCCGCGATGGTTTCAGGACTCAGTTGAAAATGTCTGGTTAAGAATTCATAGTGCTTGCCGCTTTCCAGGTCTCGGTAGCAGATACGTCGTAACCGCAAGCGCTTACCCTGGCTTGCTATCTAAATGATCTGGTCTGATGTGATGCCGGCTTTGCGCTTCATTGAGCAACGGCTAAGGAGCTTATAAACTGCGTAGCGTTTGAGACGGGTCACTAAAAATATGCCTCATTCCCCAAGGCTTCGAAAGCGGGGGTAATTGATGAAGCCTTTGTCAAAAATGACTATGGAGTCTTTGGGGAGTTCCAAAGAGCGGAGAATACGGCTTTCATGTGTTTTGGCATCTGCGACAGTTGTAAAAGCTGGGATGACCACCGTGATCCAGCAGTGTGTGCATTTTGATCCCGCCCCTGCACTGGCGAAAGGAAGCCCAGGGGAAAAGCGAGAGGCAGAGTTTGATGGTAGTGGAGTCTAGGCTGAATAGTTTGGATTTGAAACGAAGCTTGTGCTTTGGAGCTTTTGCCACGCCTAAGGCATACATTTCGGCGAATATATCCTTGAAAAATCCCATCGGTCGGGTTTGTTCGCATCGGAGAATGTGAAGCGGGCTACAGTTTTCAGCCCCAGTGATAGAGACGAGAACCCACAGCCTCAAGAAAGCGCAACCCATCACGCATAGAGCGCCTTGCGGCAAGCTGAATGAAAGCCATGTTGGTGAACTGCTCTTTTAACCCCAACTTGCGCGAGGGACGCCCAGTTTTGTGTCGCCGTTCAGGCTTATGAAAAACATGTCAGGAAATAAACTGTAGCGTCTGGGGGAAGAGTGCATTATGCTGGCTCAAGTCCAAAATCTCCTTGTTTGGTATGACTTTTTGTAAGATCTTCATGCCATAGCTCATTGAGATTTAGTACTTTTTTATTTGGTTTTAGCCGGACAGCAATGAGCAGAAGTGAAAAATATTGTCGTGTTTAATCTGTCAGGCAAGCCCGCTTGCAAGAAATTGCCAGTACCTTCGTAACCGTAAATTTCGAACTGTCGGTTTCATGCAAAGCTGATGGCTACCTGCATAAGCTCCATTCTGAAAATTTGTTTAGTGAAGCTTGGCCCAACCTATCCAGCGCCCTGTACAAGTTCATTTTACTTGAATAGTTCGCGCTCCTGGACTTGGCGATCAATGCGATCCTCAAGCTCAACTCCTTTTGGAGGGGTAAAACTGAACTCTGTGGCTGCAATTTTCAGGCCGGGTGAAAAACTCTTGAAGCGCACCTCATTGCTGTTGCCGTAAAAATCGAGAATATTTGCGCGGCGGATAAAGCCTTTTTCCGGCTCAACCCAGATTGTGGCCTCGACCATCTGCGGCGTTGGCTCTTTCGGATAAAGGCGCAATTTGGCCAGGCCATCTTCGCGGCCTGCATCTTTCACGTCAAAATCTTTAGTTAATGCGGCTTGGCCTGTGATAACCTGAACAATGCTGCGTGAATCCTGGACGATGCTTGGCGGGTAGCGGTAAGCCAGATTTTCGTCAGGCAAATAGTCCCAGATTTCCTTGGCGTTAACGATGAGCGTTTCCTCGTTGGGCTTGGCCGTTTGCCAGCGAATCAGAAGCGGCTTTTGAAAAAGTATTTTCCCCTGGCGCTTCTCGGCGCGGCCGCTTTCCTTATGGCTTAAAGTCTGCTCAAAATCTGCGCCAAAGCTCTGCAAGTCGTCATAGCGGGCGCGGATCAGCGCGACAAGTTCCTTTTCTGCGCTAGCTTGCGCCGCAAAGGAAGGCGTGGGGGCAGATAGGGCCATAAGGCAAAGCAAAAGCAAGATCCTGAACATCCTCTCTTTGATTTGGCAATTCATTCAGCTTTCTCCTGCGTTGGCTTGGCGGAAATTTGCCAGCCTAATGGACAATCTTGCGCGGTTTGCTGCCATCGGCAGGGCCAATGATTTTTTCGCGCTCAAGCTGCTCCATGATTCGCGCCGCCCTGTTAAAGCCAATCTGAAAGCGGCGCTGGATGAGCGAAATGGAGGCGTGGCCTTTTTCAATCACAAATTCACGGGCTTCCTGGTACAGGACATCCTGAGTGCTGTCAGACCCCGCGCCATGTCCAGGCTTTCCTTCCTCTTCCCACTGGCTGAAATCAAGGCAATACTCAGGCCGCCCTTGCTTCTTCCAGTAATTGACCACGGCCTGAACTTCATCATCGCTCAAAAATGGGCCGTGCAGGCGCTGAAGCTGGCCGCCGCTGGGCTTGAAAAGCATATCGCCCTTGCCAAGCAGATGTTCTGCGCCTGTCTGGTCAAGGATTGTTTTGGAATCATGCCCGGAAGTAACCTGAAAAGATATCCGGCAGGGGAAATTTGTCTTGATCAGGCCAGTGACCACATCAACGCTTGGCCGCTGCGTAGCCAGAATAAGATGGATTCCGCAGGCGCGCGCTTTTTGGGCCAGGCGCACGATGCTTGCTTCAACTTCTCTTGAGGCGGTCATAATCAGGTCAGCAAGCTCGTCAATAACAATAACCAGGTAGGGCATGGACTCGAGATCTGCAAAATCTGGCGGCAAATCCTGCTTGAAGGCAGCCAGCTTCTGATTATAGGCCGCAATATTGCGCACACAGAGACGGGCAAGCGCCTTATAGCGGCGTTCCATTTCATGGACAGCCCAGTTCAGGGCGTTTTTGGCGTCATTTATTTCCGTGACCACCGGATGGATCAGATGCGGCGTGTCTGCATAGACAGCCATTTCAATATGCTTGGGATCCACGAGCAAAAGGCGCATTTCTTCGGGGCGCATCCTAAGGAGCAGGCTGATCAGGATGCCGTTGAGGCAGACACTCTTGCCAGCCCCGGTTGCTCCGGCAACCAGAAGATGCGGCATCTTGGCAAGATCAGCAAGATATGGCCGCCCGGCAATGTCCTTGCCCAGGATCATTGTCAGCGGACCTGCGCCCTGGCGAAAAGCCTGGGATGAGGCAAGCTCACGAAAATTGACAGTCTGGCGCTGGCTATTGGGTATTTCAATGCCCACAGTATCTGAGCCAGGAATTGGCGCCTGAATGCGGATGGCTATGGCCTTGAGCGCAAGGCTTAAATCGTCACTCAGGCTGGCAATGCGGTTTACACGAATTCCCGGGGCCGGACGCACCTCATACATGGTGATCAGCGGCCCTGGCGTAATGCGCACAAGCTGCCCCTGAATGTCAAAATCTTTCAGGCAGGACATCAGGGCCTGCCCCTTGGCCTCCAGGTCTTCTTTCTTAAAATTGGCAGAGGGTGAGGCAGGCGATAGGAGATCGATGCCAGGCAGCGGAATTCTGGCCTTTTTCTTTTTCAGGCTAAGGGCTGAGGCAATCAGCGGTTGTTCTGTAGCTTCCTTGGGATAATCGTCTTCCTTTTTATCTGCCAAATTTGCAGTCACAGACTGCGGTTCATATCTGGCTGATTTGGGCGTAGCATTGTCCGCTTCTTTGCCCTCAAAGCCTAGGGTCTGTTCCGCGTCCTTGCTGGTTTCGCGGCTTATTGGCTCAATATCTAAAAGCGCAGGTAGCGCTTTTGGCTCTGGCTGCTGATGGGTAAAAAATTTGCGCAAGAGCGCAAGCAGCTTCGTGCGCAGTTGTGCCGCACTGGGCATGACAAGCCAAGGCTCTTTGCGCCGTGTGCTATCTTCTGGCCTGTCAGGATGAAGAATCAGGCCAGGCTCTGCAGAATTGGCCTGCTCCTTCCTTTTGGCAATCCAGAGACGCAATTTTTGAAAACTGCTTTCCAGGAGGCTGAACCAGGAAAAATTGCAGGCCAGTTCAAGACCTATCAGAAAAAGAAAAAGCCAGGCAAGGGAGGAGCCAACAGGGCTTAGGTAACGCTGGGCGTTGTTCTGGATGCCTGCGCCAACCATGCCCCCGCCGGCAAGGTCGCCCACTGACCAGTCAAGGGCAGAACTGGCTACCAGAAAACAGATCGTCAGGAGGAAAAAGCCGCACCAGCGCCACCAGTGCAGGGTATAGCTTGCTGAAACATAGGCCGCGCCAAGAGCCGCGAATACCAGCGGCCAGATATAGGCTGCCAGGCCAAAGAAATCATTGAGAAAACCGGCGGCGTACGCCCCAAAAAGCCCTGCCTTGTTTTGTACAATTCCGCGATTACTTGCGATATGGTTGAAGCTTTCGTCATTGGCATCAAAGCTGACAAGGCTTAAGAGCAGCAAAAGCGCCCAGAAGAGCAGAAAGAGTCCAAAAAGCTCACGCAGGAATTTGCGGGTATCCGTGTTGCTCTCCAGAAGCTTATTCGCGCCCCAGATACTCGTGGCTGCGCGTGTCAACCTTGATTCTGTCACCGATATTGACAAATATCGGTACCTGGACGGTAATCCCGGTTTCCAGTGTGGCAGGCTTGGTCACGTTGCTCACGGTATCGCCCTTTGCGCCAGGCTCTGTTTCTGTCACTTCAAGTACAAGGCTTAAGGGGATATCCAGATCAAGGGGTTTGCCCTGGTAAAGCAGTACACGACATTCCTGCCCGTCCTTGAGAAAACCCTCCTTGCCGCCAGTGGCCTCTGAGGGCATGGTAAGCTGCTCGTAAGTTGTCAGGTCCATGAAGATTAGTTCATTGTCCTGGCGATAGAGAAATTGCATATCGCGGGTTTCCATGTCCGGGCGCTCGACTTTTTCCCCGGAGCGGAAAGTAATATCCTGAATCCTCCCGGTGAGGATATTGCGCAGCTTGGTGCGAACCATGGCGCCACCCTTGCCGGGTTTGAAATGCTGGTAATCGACTATTTCGTAGGGCGTACCCTCGACTTCGATCTTAAGCCCCTTGCGAAAATCCGTTGTGGAATACATATTGCCCCCAGCGCTGAAATTGTCCGCGTGCAGATTGGCAGCGATTCTGCCTGGCCTGGAATGGCGCAATAGCTGCGAACAAGGTACAATAGCGGAAACATTCTGCCTGTCAAGATAAAATATACATAGTTTCAAGGAGCTTAGCCATGCTGCCACAAATTGAACTGCTTGCCACAGCCTATAGCGCAGATCAGCTTCCCCGTTTTGCCGAGGCGCAGATTGCGCTTGTGGGCCGCTCCAATGTGGGAAAATCCTCCCTGCTCAATGCTCTTGGCGGGCGCAAGAGTCTGGCAAAGGTCAGCGCAACGCCGGGCAAAACGCGCTCAATCAATTTTTATAAAGTCCTTCCGTTTAATTTTTATCTCGTTGACCTGCCAGGCTATGGCTATGCCCGCGCAAGCCATGCCGAACGGCAGCACTGGGCAGAGGTGCTAGAACATTATCTTGCCGAATGTGGCGAAATGAAATTGCTTGTGCTGCTTCTCGATTGCCGCCTTACGCCACAGCGTCTGGATCTTGATCTGGTTCGTTTTGCCAGGGCTGCAAATCTGCCGCTTCTGCCTGTGCTGACCAAGTCTGACAAGTGTTCACAGCGGGAACGCCAGAGCCGCCAAGGGGAGTGGCTGAATATTGTCGGCATAAGACCGCTTTGCTGTTCGGCGCAAAAGCGTCAGGGCCTGGAAAAATTGTGGCGGGCCATGCTTAAAGATGCTTTTGGCGAAGAACAAGCCGAACGCATGCTTGCATCTCTCGCGCCGGAAATTGCAAAGGACGCAAAAGGAAATTTGGCGAAGAACTAAAAAAGCCCCGCATGGGGGCTTTTGTGATTTTTGCCTGGGCGATCTTATCCGCTAAAGCCAGGTAAACCATTTTTTCCAGGTTCCCTCGCGCTTTTCACGCACTTCAGCGGCCTGCTCCGCACGGAATTTGTGATAGGCGGCGATACTTTTTTCCTTGGCGTGCTCGGCAACTGTGGGGACATCCTTGAAATTTTCTTCAATATAGACATATCGCCGCCAAGCAGGCCCATATTTATTCATCTGCCAGAAGACATCCGCGATATAAAGCTCATGCTCAGCCATGAGCTTGCGGCAGGTCAGCATATTTTCTTCCGCGCTCTTGGTGTATGGCGAGTCGGGATAACTCTCTTTAAGGCGCAGAAAATAATCGTAAGCCTCCTGAAGTTCCGTTGTGGCGCGGTCAATGGAGCGGAACTGCTTCATCAGGGACATGCCGGTCTGGTAAAGGACGTAGGGAATGGCATCGTTTCTTGGATGGAGGGACTCGAAATCCTTATAAGTTTCCGCGGCTAGATCGTATTCCTCGTCGAGGTAATAGGCGTCACCCAGAGAAAGCTCGGCTTCAATAGTATAGGGGCTGAATGGGTATGTATCGCGCAGTTTGTTATATAGCTCCACAGCGCGAACATAATTTTTTTCGGCCATAGCATCGTTGGCGGCTTCAAAGATTTCCTGCGCCGTATCCTCGGCAGGCGGCAGGTAAATCATGTCAATAATGCCGCAGCCAGAAAGCATACCAAGAAAGAAAACCAGGAGCAGTGGGCGGAAGAATTTGCTAGGCATCGATCTGTTCCAGGAAAATAAAAGCAGTCTGCGCGGCAGTTGCGCCGTCACCAGCGGCTGTGATCACCTGTCGGCAAAGTTTGGAGCGAATATCGCCAGCGGCAAAGATGCCAGGAATATTGCTACGCATTTCCGTGTCGGTCACAATGAAGCCCTGGCTGTCCCTGGCGAGTTCAGCAGGCAAAAAGCCAGTATTCGGCGCAAAGCCAACGTAAATGAAAAGGCCCTGCACGGGCAGATTTTCAATCTGGCCGTTTTGCAGATTCTCCAGCATGAGGGCTTCGAGGTCTTTTTCGCCCACAAGCTCTTTGATGATTGTATTGCGGTGAATTTGTACTTTTTCCGGCATGGCGCAAAGCCTGTCCTCGTATATCTTCAAACCGCGAAACTCGTTGCGCCGATGAATCAGGTGTACTTTTGCTGACAGTTTTGCCAGATAAAGGGCTTCTTCCATGGCGGAATTGCCTCCGCCCACAACCGCGACAACCTGATCCCTGAAAAAATTGCCGTCACAAAGGGCGCAATAGGATACACCGTGGCCGATGAGGCTTTCCTCCCTGAGCAAGCCCAGGTGGCGGTGTTTTGCCCCTGAGCAGATTAGGGCGACTTTGGCGCTATAGCTGTCAGTACTGTCCTTAACCGAAATTTTGAAAGCGCCAGCCTTGCCTGTTATGGAAGCTACTTCCTGCATGGGCCTTGCAATGTCGTGATCTGCAAGGTGAGCAGCAAAAAGATCAGCAAGCTCATAGCCCTTGATTGGCGAGGGGAAGCCGGGATAGTTTTCCAGCCCCTCTGTGAGCAGAAGTTGCCCGCCCGGAGTTAGTTGCTCAAAGAGCAGCACTGAGCATCCGGCGCGGGCCAGATAAAGCGCTGCCGTTATCCCGGCAGGTCCTGCGCCAACGATAACGGCATCATAAGTTTTCATGCAAGGGCCTTGCCATCCAGGACTTTTTTCAAGGCATCCTTGGTTACTGCCCCGGTGATCTGCTCAACGGTATCGCCATTGACGATCAATACCAGGGTAGGAATGGCGCGCACGCCATATTTTGCGGGAGTTACCGGGTTCTCATCCACATTCATCTTGCATATTTTAACACGGCCATCATATTCCGTTGCCAGTTCATCAATGATCGAACCCATGGCCCGGCACGGCCCACACCAAGGAGCCCAAAAGTCAATGAGTACAGGAAGATTGGATTTCACAATGCTGCCAAAGGTGGCATCGGTGATTTGCTCTGCCATTGTATTCTCCTTATTTTGGCATCGCGCATTTTTATTGCGCGAATTCTAAGCTCTGCCATGCGGAGCGGATTGCTCTCAATCTTGTTCCGCGCTCTTAGAGTAGTTTGCCCTAGAGCGCCTGTCAAGGAAATCCGCGTGTCTATTTATGCCCTGGCTTATAGGGGAGTCTTTAACATATCATCAGGAATTTTGCGCCCGCGCGGAATACTTTCCATGCCAAGCGGATGATAAAAGCCTTGCCTGGCCAGCAGCCAGCCAGCATAGGCGATCATCAGGCCATTGTCAGTGCAAAGCTTTGCGCTTGGAGCGATGAGCCTGCCTTTGCGCTTTTCCATGAGATCTGTGAGTTTTTGCCGCAAAAGACTGTTTGCAGCCACGCCGCCAGCCAGGATCAGGCTGTTCAGATCAGGGTTAGCCTCAAGGGCGCGGGTAATTTTGGCACAGATAGTGTCGGCAATGGCAAGGTTGAAAGAAGCGCAAAAATCTTTGAGTTGTTGCTTTTTGGAATCGGTTTCGCATGGATCAGCGCCTTTTGCGCTTAGTTCTTCCCAGGCGCTGATTGCGGCGGTTTTAAGGCCGCTGAAGCTGAAATCAAGACTGTCGCCCGCAGTATAGGGGCGCGGCAAAAGCTTTGGATCGCAAAGACCATCTGCGGCAAGCTTGTCAACCATCATTCCGGCCGGATAAGTCAGGCCGAGAGCCTTGCCCACTTTGTCAAAGGCTTCGCCCGCTGCATCATCAAGAGTACGCCCGATGCACTTGATCTCTGAAGCTGATTCAAGGCGGTAGATCTGGCTGTGGCCGCCGGAGACAACCAGTCCCAGGCATGGGAATACAAGCTCTTGCTCAAGCCCTGCGGCCAGGAGGTGGGCATGAAGATGATTTACCCCTAAAAAACGCGCTCCAAGGCCAAGGGCCAAAGCCTTGGCAAAAGCAACACCTACAAGGAGGCTACCCAGAAGCCCAGGCCCGCGCGCAACGCAGACAAGATCGATTGCTTGTGCTGAAAATCCGCTTTGGGCCAGGAGCATGTCTAGGAGCGGGCCAATATGGCGGTAATGCTCCCTTGATGCCAACTCGGGAACAACGCCGCCAAAAATCCCGTGCATTTCTGCCTGGCTAGCAAGAACTGAGGCTCTGGCCTCCCCGTCTTCAAGGAGGGCCAGAGCCGTTTCATCACAGGAGCTTTCGATGCCAAGGCAGAGCAATTCTAGACGCCAGAGGTCATAAAGATGCGCTCCACTGCTTCCACATCCTTGCGCGAGCCGATATAGAGCGGCGTACGGCAATGGAGCTTGTCGGGAATGCGCTCAAGAATACGCCCGCGCCCGTCACTGGCCTTGCCGCCAGCCTGTTCGGCCAGGAATGCCAGGGGGTTGCCCTCGCACATCAGGCGTAGCTTGCCCTCGGGTTTGCGCTCATCTGCCGGGTACATGTAGATGCCGCCACGAAGCAGGGTGCGGTGGAAATCAGCCACAAGAGCGCCAACATAACGCGCCGAATATGGCTTGCCATCAGGGCTTTCGCAAGTGTGAAACCACTTGACGGCCTCGCGGGTTGGGCCGTCCCAATAACGCCAATAGCCCTCGTTTACAGAATAGATGCTCCCCTGCTCAGGAATACGCATATCAGGATGGGAGAGCAGAAATTCGCCTACGCCTGGGTCAAGGGTGAAGCCGTGTACGCCTTGCCCTGTGCTTAAAACAAGCATGGTTGATGGGCCATAAAGGATATAGCCGGCCGCTACCTGCTGGATGCCAGGCTGGAGAACTTCCTCAATGGTCACCTCGCCAGTGTGCCCTGCCGGGCGACGGAGAATGGAAAAAATCGTGCCCACATCGACATTGATGTCAATATTTGATGAGCCGTCCAGGGGATCAAAAATCAGAATATAATCGCCGCGGGGAAATTCGGGGCTGACGCGGATAAGTTCGGCTTCTTCCTCGCTGCTCATGGCGCAAAGCGCCCCGCAGCGCTCCATGCGGTAGATCATGATTCTGTTGGCGATGGAATCCATTTTCTGAACCGCCTCGCCCTGAACGTTGATTTCGCCTGTGCCGCCGAGAATATCCAGCAAGCCGGCCTTGTTGATCCTTCTTGCAATGGATTTGCCGGAGAGGATTAGATCGTAGAGCAGGCCGGTAAACTGCCCCGTGGCCTGGGGAGTGCGCTTTTGATGCAGGAGAAGGTGCTCGGTAACAGTAATGTCAGACATGAGGCCTCCTTTTGTTGCGTTGCTGTGGCTGGATTGTTCTTGCGCCTATCCTCAGAATAATAATGCCTGTGAAAGCATTTGCCGCTAAAATAGTATCTTTAAGCCTTTGCCAATTCCACCGCTCTAATCTCCCTTTGGCCCAAAGGGGCTTGGCCTCCCGCCTGGGAGGACATTTGGCCTGCGCGGCGCGTTTTGGGCATCTATTTCCTCCACTGATGCGGGAGAAGAAGTTTGCGCCTTTGAGCCAGCTGAATTTTGTGCGCCCTGGGGCTGCTCACTGGTCTCCGATCCATTTTGTCCGCTACCCTTGGCTTTTGGCCCAAAGGGGCTTGGCCTTGTGAATTGTGCGGGGCTTTCTTCCTTTGTCCCAGATGGGCTTGGCTGCTCTGGCGCAGTTTCTTCCCTTGGGCCAAAAGGACTTGGTCTTGAAAATACTGGCGTTTCAGGCATGGGTTCGGAGGCTTGGCTTGGCTGAGCCTTCCTTGGCCTTGGCCTGTTCACGCGCTCAACTTGGATATTCTCGCCCTCAAGCGCACGCTCCGGCACACGCTGTTTTTGGCGCTGTTTGCCCTTGAGCAGAATACTTTCGCGGCTTCCAGGCTTAAGCTCGTCTGTTTTACGTGCGCCAAGGCCTGCCTGGGCATTGGCCTCGCGCACTTCTGCCGCATCTGGTGCGGATTGGGGCATGACAGCCTCTTCCCCGGCAAAAGTTTCGTCTTCTGAGCGGCCAAAACCAGGCGCAAGCCCGTCGCTGGTTTTTTTACGCTCGGGCAAAGGCGGCGGAGACAGCTTTGCGCGTTCTGTAGGGAAAAATGCCTGCCCTTGTTCCAGTCTGCCGTCACCAGATGGGAAATTGCCTTTTTCTGCCACGGCAAAGACAAGCGGAAGATTGCCGAGGTAGCGAACCATATAGAAGAATGAGCCATTGGCGTTGCTGCATGTTCCGGCTGAACTTTTTTTGACAGCCTCCTGCCAGTTGACGCCAGCAAGAGGTGTAGCCGCAAAATCGTACTTGCCAGGCCAGAGCAAGGCGCCTGGGGAAAGCACAACCATGTCATCGGCGTTGCTGGAATATTGCATCAGCTTGCGCATATCAAAATAAGCCACAACAATGCCCAGAAAATCCACGCCGTCATAAAGCGGCGTGGCCAGCATCACTTCCGGCCCAAGTGGGCTTGGCTCAATATCCGCTCGCAAGGCGCGACTGCCCTGTTTTTTGTCTTCATAAAGCAGGGGGATGAAATCGAGATCTTTCAGGGAGTTAGCAGGCTCCTGACCGAGGATGGTTCCATCGTTCTTGACGCCGGCAAATCCGCTGACCCAGGGAAGGGCGGCAAAGAATGACTGTAGCCATTCCTGGGTTGGCGGCTTGTCCGCGTTCTGCATCAGGCGTTCAAGCTTGCCAAGTTCAACATCGATCCCAAGCATCCCCGAGGAGAGCAAGAGCGCCTCTGGCGGGAGCTTGCCTTTGTCTGCGTAATCAACGCTGGCAGGGGGACTGACATAGGTATTCCAAAAACCCTTGGTGCCTTTCCAGACATTTTTGGTTGGCTGAAAGGAATTGCAGGCGCAAAGCAGGGAAAGGCCAAGCAGAAGAATCAGGCATTGGGAAAAGCGCTTAAAACTCATTTTTTTTGTTACCCGAAATATATGGCTTTAACTCTGGGCGCGGGCTTCAACTCTTTCAGCCAGCGCTTCGAGCATACTGATAAGTTTGTCTTTGCTCCCGCCAGAGGCGATGCCGGTATCTGCCTCCGGCGCAGGCTCTTTCTGGGGGGCGCTTTCATTCTGCAGGCGCAGGCTTAAGGTTGCAATGCGCTGTTTCAAATCCGCGCTTTCAACATCGCCTGTGGCTGCGGCGGCCAGTTCGTGATAGATATCCAGCGCCCCGGCAATATCGCCTTGTTCAGCCAGTACTTCGGCCATGGAGCGCGTACGCAGGGAGAATGGCTCCTCGCTTTCTTCCTCGTCTTCAGGGGCGGAAGCAGCATCTTCGTTGCTCAGTTGCGCGTTGGAAGCTGGCATATCCGAAAGCAGATCAAGATCAGCAGGGATGTCGTCAAGAGCGTCCTGGCTTGCAAATGCAGCCGAATCCGGCGCAGCGGAAGCAGCCTCTGCCTGCATAGTTGCAGAAGAAATCGCTTCTTCCGCGCCCTTTACGCCCACGCCTTGCGCATCATCCTGGGAATTATTCTGCAACAGGCTTTTCAGGCCAAGATTGAGGACATCGTGCAGGGATATTGGCCCGTGCAGGAAATTTGCCGCCAAAAAACGCAGGGCCGAGGCTGTGTCTGCCTCGCCATTGACGCCGCCAAGGCATGCCGCCCATGCCTGCCAAAAACCAGCATAGGAAGCAAACATTTTGCTCAGTTTTTCCACTTGGCTGGCGCAGGCGGCCTGGCCTCCATTTTTATAAAGAAGCTCTATGAGAAAAAGCCTGGCTTCCAGAAAATCGCTGTGCCGTTCGAGACCGCGCTCAAGCTCTTGAATGGCTTCCTTGTCTTTTCCGGCATCGGCAAGAAGCCGAGCCAGGGGAAAAAAGACTTTTGAATTTGGTTCAAGTTCGAGAATTTCCCGATACCAGTCAATTTTTTCGGTCATTGGGGCTTGCTCCCGGGCGCTTTTGCTCAGCACTGCCAAAAAGATAGAGGATTTCGTTATCGCGCAGATAATGCAGACGCTGGCGGATCATTTTTTCCATATATTGATTGTCAGACTTTACCAGGCGGATGGAACGGCTGAGGGCCAGGTTTTGGGCATCCAGCGAGGCCGCTTTCTCGCGCAACTGGGCATATTGGTTTTTGAGCGCCATGTATTCAATCAATCCTGTCGATCCCCAGAGCATCCGGCCGAAAATGACAAGGTTAATTACCCCGAGAAAGAGCAGAAGAAAAACGCGCAACCAGGTCATATTATTGCAAAATCCTTTGACGTTGCGCAAAACGGGGGCGGGCAAACTCCAGTTCGGCCAAAAAGTCGGAGGTTACATTTTCCAGTTCAAGAACATCTTCCTCCGCAAGTTCCATCTGATCAATCCTGCGCAAATATGTTTTAAGGGAGGAAAACTCGTTTTCAAAACTGCACAGGCCATTGTGCGCACGCATATCCGGCTCAAATTCCAGAATTGTCTGGATGCAGTTTTTCAGCCTGATTCTGAGTATGCTCATTGCCCCTTGTCCATATTTGCCCTGGCCACAATTTCGGTTGCCAGGCTTGATGCTGATGCCTGGCCGCGCTTTGCGGCATGGCGGTAAAAGTAACAGCAATAGTTTGTGCCGGAGATCAGGGCAACAAGCATGGCCGCATAGAGCAAAACTTCGCCAATGGGCCAGATTTCAAAGCCAAATATGGGATAATGCAGGGTAATCGGGATGATCGCCGCAATTTGCAGCACTGTTTTGGCTTTGCCAAAGCGGTCAGCAGCCAGGACAATGCCTTCGTCAATGGCAATGGCCCTGAGACCGGTGACCACCAGTTCGCGGCAGACAATGACTATGACAACCCAGGCTGACGCCCAGTTAAGCTCCACAAACATGATCAGCACAGAACAAATCAGTACCTTGTCTGCCAGCGGGTCAAGAAATTTGCCCATGCTGGTGACCATGTTTTCGCGCCTGGCAATATAGCCGTCCATCCAGTCAGTTAGGGCTGCAAAAATGAAGGCCAGAACGGCGAGAATACAGAGGACTGGCCCTTGAAAATAGAGCAAAAGCACAACCAGCGGCGTCATCAGAATGCGCAGAAGCGTTATTTTATTGGCCAGGTTGAGCATGAAACCTCGCTTGCGCATAAATGAAAGATATTATTTTGCAAGCATAGCAAAAATTTTTTGACGAGAAAAGCAGAAAATCTGCCTGCTGGTTTTCAAAATATTCTAGGCGGCCTTTAGCGCGCAGATCGTGCAAATACGGTCGGCGAGTGCCAGAAACGCCTCTTTGGCCGCGCTGTCAGCGTTCTGCATGACCAAGGGGATGCCGCGGTCTGCGGCAACCACTGTAGCCGGATCAAGCGGAATTGCGCCAAGAAAGCGCAAATTGAGAGACTTGGCCAGGGCCTCGCCGCCTCCTGTCCTGAAAAGCTCTATCATTCCTCCGCAATGGGGGCAGGAGAGACCGCTCATATTTTCCACGAGGCCCAGAATTGGCGCATTGACATACTGGAGGAAATTGATCGCCTTGCGCACATCGGCCAGGGAAATTTCCTGCGGAGTGGTTACAACCAGGCATTGGGCATCGGGGATGCTTTTAAGCACAGTCATATGCTCGTCACCAGTTCCGGGAGGGGAGTCAATGAGCAGATAGTCAAGGAAGCCCCAGTCGGTTTCAGCCAAAAACTGGCGGATGGCCGAAGCCTTTTTTGGCCCGCGCCAGAGAATTGCCTGATCCTTGTCCTCAAGCAGCGCGTCCATGGAAATAACCTTGAGGTTCTCAGAGTATTGCACGGGAAGCAGCATGCCGCTTTGCTCGTCAGCCTGGATCAACTTTTTAAGCCCCAGGAGGTTGGGCACGCTTGGCCCGTGCATGTCCACATCCAGAATGCCCACCTTGTGACCACGCTCTGCAAGGGCTGCCGCAGTGTTCACTGTTACCGAGCTTTTGCCAACACCACCCTTGCCGCTCATGACAAAGATTTTATTTTTGATTTTGCCCATGTTTTGCGCGATGGCCTGATCCTGTATGGCAAACTGGTCGCTACACTGGCCGTCACCGCCCTTGCTTTGGGAATGGGCGCAACTTGCGCCAGATGGGCAAGTGGAACATTTACTCATGGCAGTTCCTTGGAGTTTGAGGAGAAAAAAAGCCGCTACCAGCCATGTGCGCCAACCAGATCCACAAAGGCCACTGGCCCGAAATCTTCCTGATAAATTTTGCCGCACTTTTTGCGCATCCGCAAAAGCCGTTGCTCGCGCTTCTGCGCGCCTACGGGAATGAGCAGGATGCCGCCCTCGGCCAGTTGTCCCAAAAGCGGCTCGGGTAGCTCAGGGGCGCCTGCTGTGACGATGATCCGCTCAAAGGGTGCGGCCTGGGGTAGCCCATAAGTGCCGTCAGTGCGCTGGGTGTGGATAGTGCGCAAGCGCAATGTGCGCAAAAGCATTGTGCTTTGCTGGTGCATTTCGCGGATGCGCTCAAGGCTGAATACAGTGCAGCCAATCTTTGCCAGAACAGCGGCCTGATAGCCTGAGCCTGTGCCGATTTCCAGAACGCGAAGCCCGCTTGCAGGCTCAAGCAATTCGCTCATCCGCGCCACAATATAGGGCTGGGAGATGCTCTGCCCATAGCCGATTGGCAGAGCTGCATCCTCATAGGCATGCTGGCGCATGGCTTCGGGCACAAAAAGATGCCGGGGCAGTTCGTTCATGGCGGCAAGCACCTGGGGATCGCGGATGCCCCTGGCCACAAGCTGCTCGCGCACCATGCGCTCCCTGAGTCTGCGCGGGTCAGCCTGAGGGCGCTTTGCGCCCCTGGAAGCTTGTTCTGGCACTGGCTCAAAAACGGTGTAGGCAAAATGGCGCATAAACAAGTTAGATGCCTTTAATCCCCTGGGGAAGTCAATGCTCTTGCCTTGAAAAAAGGGCGCTTCTGTGCCAGTTTAGCAAAGTTAAGCAGGAGTGGCATAATGCGCAAAAGAGGTTTTGTCTCGGGCTTTTTACTGTTTGTGCTGATTGGCGTTATTCTTAGCGCCGGTTATGTTTTTTTCAAGGATCTGGATGGGCCTGCAATCAAGCTCAGCCCGGATTCCGGGCGCGTGGGCCACGCGACTGTGCTTAAAATCAGCATGGAGGACAAGTCCGGCATCCGTTCCCTTGTTGTGGGCATCCGCAAAAACAATGCCCTGAATGTGATTTATAACAAGCATTTTGACGAGTACCTGCCTAGGCGTGTTGTGGAAGTGCCGCTCAAGGAGGCGCAGTTGCGCGAGGGCGTCTTTGAACTGGAAATCCGCGCCACAGACGGCTCTCTGGCAGGATTTGGCCAGGGCAACACGCGCACCCAGCTTATGCCCATGCGTCTTGATACCCAGCCGCCGCGAATTTCCGTGCGCACGATTCCGCCCAATGTGCGGCGCGGCGGCTCTGCCGTAATCAAATATACCATTGACGAGGATGTGAGCAAAAGCGGCGTGCTGATTGCAGGCTACTTTGTGCCCGGCTATCTGCAGCGCGATGGCAGTTACCTCTGTTTCTTCCCTTTTCCCTATACCATGACTGCCAAGGATTATAAGAACGCAGTGGAGATAACGGCCACAGATCTTGCCGGCAATACTACCAGAAGCCGCCTCGCTGTTTTGCCCACAGAGCGCACATTCAAAAGCGACAAACTTGATCTGACGGACAATTTTCTGGAAACTGTAGAGAAAAAATTGCGCAATCTTGCGCCAAACGCCCCCACTCCGCTTGAATGTTACCTCTATATTAACAACGAGGTACGCGCTGCCAATGTTGCGGCCCTGCGCGATATGCGCATGGACACGGCATCGGCCATGCTCTGGCACGGGCCATTTTTGCGCCTGCCGCGTTCCGCTGCCCGCGCTGGTTTTGCGGATCACCGCTTTTTCAATCACCAGGGCAAGCTGGTTGGCGAGTCTTATCACCTGGGCTTCGATCTTGCATCGGTGCGCAATGCCGATGTGCCTGCGGCCAACAGTGGGCGGGTGATTTTTACTGGCGAAATGGGCATTTACGGCAAGCTGATCGTCATTGACCACGGCCTTGGCCTGATGTCGCTCTATTCGCATCTAAGCGAAATTGCCATAACTCCGAGCGCTGTTGTGGAAAAAGGCCAGATAATTGGCAAGACTGGCAGCACTGGCCTGGCCTTTGGTGATCATCTTCATTTCGGAATTCTCGTTGGGGGAGTGGAAGTCACCCCCCTGGAATGGATCGACCCCAAGTGGATTCGGGACAATGTAACTGAGAGGATTGGCTCAGGCGGCCAGTAGCTGATCTTCAGGGCTGTGCCCGTTGCGCGGCTTGGCAGCACGGCAAAGCTTGGTGATTGTTCTTAAATACTGCTTGTGGTTGGACAGGAAAAAAGCCAGGGGCTGGGAAAAGTTGCGCCCAAGCAGCCCGTCAACAAGCATCTGGCTGATCTCGCGCTCGCGCAAGAGAACAAGCTGCGCCAGGGCCAGAACATGGCGGTCTGCTTCGGGCATTGCCAGAAGCAGCTTGCGGCAGGCTTCCTGGGCGCGCGGCTGGTAATACCAGAAATACATCAGATCAAGGGCATTGATGATAAAGGCCCGCTCAAGATCGTGCCCCCTTGTGCCGCCCTTGCCCTTGAGTCCGCCTGGGCGCGAAAGCATGATCAGCGCGTCCTCCTGGGGGAAAAGCAGTTCAAGCCTGGTATAACAGGCAAAAACATTGGCGAACTTGCTGTTGTAGTCCCAGCGGCGCATCCTCAGGTTGACCTGGCTGTCGGCATAGCCTTCGATCACAGCGGCAACGGTATCCGAAGACATTTTGGAGACAATGGCGGCACTTGGCACAAGATAGACTTCCGGGCTGCTGACGCCAAGCAGGAAGAGAAGCTGATATAGCAGAAAGTTGGCCAGGGAGGCGACAGGGATAGCCAGGACGCTGCGGAAAATGTTGCCGATGGCCGCCTGCTTGGGCAGGCCGCGAAAAAGGTTATGGGTGCAGATATAGCTTCCGTTGACAATGCTCAGGACTGTAAAGACAAGCAGGGGATGATTCTGGACTGTAAGGCCAAGCGTATTTTGCAAAATTACCACACGGGTAAGCATTTCCAGCAGGAGAACGGAAAAGCCCGTGTACATCAAAGAATCGCAGATTCTATTGATATTGACCTGATCTTTCCAGTGAATCAGGGTACTGCGGGAAAAGCCCTTGGCTGCAAAAAGCATCTGGAGAACATTGCGGCAACCGGTGATGCCAAACCAGATCAATGTTCCAAACCAAGCCAGAAACCACCAGTGCTGGGTATATTGAAAAGCGCCAAAGGCCGGAATAGCGCCAATCAGGACTTTAAGAATATTGGTGATGCGGCTGTTCAGATAAAAGAAGCCAAGGCGTTTTGTGGCTTCGGTATGTTCTTCGCCCAGAAGATTGTTGTGTGTGCCTATGTTCAGGCCGCCAAGATTGACAATATTGCCATTGGCGCAAATCCGGCAGTATTCGCTGGCTGTTTTCCATTCGCTGTGCCGCTCCATGCCCAGGTGGTGCAAGCCGGGCAGGCTGCGCAGTCGGGCGCCAAGGCGTTGCCAGAAAGTCGGATTTTCCGGCTCGCGAAAGCTCTCACATTCCTCCACTGGCGAGCAGATCGGGATCTGGTGTTCATGGCGGTGATGCTTGTGTTTTAATTCGGCCAGGGCGCGCGGGGGCAGGGTCTCCTTGAGTACCAGACCCATGCCGTAGGCCCTGCGGCCGCCAGAGCTTGTGCCGAGTCGTGATTTCAGGGGATTGTGGCGGTAATGCTCCCAGAGTTTGGGCACATTGCGCAGGATCTCGCCAAAGCGGGCGGCGCGCGCCTCATTGCCTTCGCGCTCAAAGCGGCGGCCCATCTGGCGGATCATCTGCTTGACCCTTGGGCCAAGGCCGAGATTCAGGGCGCGCTGAAATTCGCCAATGGCTTTCAGGTCAATGAGCTTGCCCTCCAGCCAGCCGCGCATATTGAAAATTTCAAGATGGGTGACGGCGCCGCGGCAATCGGCCAGAAACTCCGCCACATCCTCAACGCGCAGGCCGCTTACCCCAAGCACAAGGCGGTAGCCGGGGTTTAGCTCCTGTAATTGATGCACAAGCTCGGCAGGGGGCAGGCGCATCAGTTCTGGCAGATTTTCCGGCGCATCCGGGCGGCTTAGATCAATCAGTTCAGGGTGCTTGTCTCTTGAGAGCCATTCATCGCTGATAATATCCGGGTTGAGTTGTTCCAGGCGTTCAAGGTTTGCGCGGTTTGCCACAGAATTTTCCGCAAGTTCACGAGCCTTGGTCTCAGCCGCTGGCAAGATGTGCTGGTGCAGGCACTCGGCAAGGTGGCGCAAGCCTGGCTGGCCGCGGCTGACAAATTTAAGGAATTTTTCCGGCGCAAGCGGCGCGATATTAAGCCCCCATTCCCTGGCTATGCGCGGGCGGATGCTCTCATTCCAGATAGCGAGAAAGCGCAGAACGCGCCCTTTTTTCCATGCCAGGACTTCCTGGCCGCGTTTCATGAATGAGGCCAGCTGGGGATGGTGCAGAAATTCGAGGTAATCATCGTTGGAACTGAAACCGCGCGGAATCCAGAGCAAATTGGCATAGCGCCCATAAAATGGCACCTGGTACTCAATGCCGATACGCACTTTTACGCCGGTAATTTCAGCTGCCCGCAAGAGTTCCCTGGCAGCATCGCCGGGAATCCAGTATTCATAGGCTACTGTTATATCCCGGATGCCCTTGATCCAGGCATCCATGATCAGGTGAGTTGGCGATTTGTGGCCCTTGGTATTGGCATCGTAAACGTGATCGTCAAAGGCAATCTGATTCCAGCTTTCCGGCATTTCCGGCAGGTGATAGCGAGCAAGCAGTTTGCGCACAACACGCGGTGTGCCCTGGACAGCGCGGCGAAAATCGTGGGCCAGCTTGAGTTGTGTCAGGCGGTCACCATGCGCATCCCGAACCAAATCTTTCATGATTTGCAGAAGCACGCGGGCTGTATTGCGGCGTAGCTGCGAATGGGCGCTGTTCAGCACTTCGTCATAAAGCACTTCCAGGGCCAGAAGGCGGTCACGGGCCGGAGTGTCGCCAGCTTCAAGGTTGCGCAAAAGGTTGATTACTGCCGATGCCATTCTGGCAACCGGGCTTGCCGCCAGTTCCTTGATCCCGTGGGGGTGGAGGCTGGGATCAAAAAGTCCGCTGTCGGTGGCTATGCCGCGCGAATCCAGAATGCGGTTGACAAGGGCCAGAATATCCCGGTCCTGCTTGTCAAAATAGAGATCGCTGAACTTATTGTCCATAACAAAAATCTGTTGCCGTCTGACTTGGCCTGGAGAATAAATTTACCGCTGAACCTTGGCATATTTTTTGTGCCAAAGAAGAAACCTAAGCCAGTTCTTTGCAAAACACCAGCGCCAAGACAGGAATAGGAAAAGTTTATTCCATCAGGATTTGTTATCACGGAAATCAGGGATTTTTTGGACAGGCTCTTAGCGACTGCGGCGTTTGCGCACTGGCTGTTCAGGCGCAGGCTCAGGAATTTCGGCTGGCTGCGCGGCCTCAAGGGCAGGCGGCGCGGGAATCTGCGGGATATTTGCCGAGTTGCCCAGGTGTTCAAGAAAAAAATCGGCCAGGGCATCAAGGGTCTGGGCCTGAATTTGGCTTCGCTCCGCAGAGCGGCCGGGCAGGCAGATTTCAGGCAGTTCGAATGCCAGGCCCGGAGGGCAGGGCGCGTGCAAAAGCGCGGCATCGGCCTTGGCAAAGCCAAGATATTTGGCCCGATTTCCTGCGTATTCATTGATGGCCTGGGCATGCAGGGCTGGCGGATTAAGCTTGTCAAGACCATAAGCCAGGAGAAGCAGGGGCGGGTAAAAATAGCGGAAAGAAGTTTTGTCAAAGATCATCCCATAGGCTGGCGCAAGGGCGGCAATGGCCTTAAGCCTGGAATCGGCAAGGCTTTTTTTTAGCGGAAAGTTGCGGCAAAGGCTGTCTATGCTTTTGCGCGTTTTCGGAGTGCAGTAATGATCGCTGCTTGTAGCTTTTGCGCAATAGTCTTTCCAGGTGGAGCAGGAGGGCAGTGCCCCGCCAAGCAGAAGCGCCGTGCTTGCGCCAGCCCCAAGGCCAATGAGTCCGATGCGTTTGGGATCAATGCTTGAACCGAGGTTTTTGTCGCCCAAAAGAATGTCTATGCTTGCAGTGAGATCCCTGGCGCGGTTTTGAAGCTGATCCCAGCTATAGAGATCCTCCATATTGTCCACAAAATCGCGGGAATGGTTGGGGGCAGCCACAACAAAGCCAAGGCTTGCCAGCCTTGCGGCCAGGTTATGATGCGCAAAGCGGCTGCCGCTTGTGCCGTGCGAAAGCAGCAACAAGGGAAAACGGCCCTCGGCTGGCTTGGCATTGCGTGCGCCAACGATGCTCCAGGGAGGGTATTGCAGATCCCGCGCAGGGCGTTTGCTTGGATACCAGATATTGAGATCAAGACGCAATTTGCCCTCAGTTGACGAATAGCCAAGGGTGCGGAATCCGGGCGTATAGCTCTCAGCCGCCAGCAGGTTTTGGCCTTGGCAGATCAGAATGAGGAGGATTGGCAATAATCCTAAAATTGCGTGGAGGAGCAGCTTTACAAAAGGCTTGCACATTTACCTTATTGTGCCACAGCGGGGCTTGGGTTACAAGAAAGCGCCTTTGGTCAGGCATAATCGGCCAGGGGATTTCTGGAGAGCGAGCGCATGGAGAGCCTAAGTTATTTTTTTAATTTTGTCCTGCATATTGATGTGCATCTTTTTGAACTTGTGGAGCTTTATGGCTTCTGGATTTATGCCATTCTGTTCCTGATTGTCTTTTGCGAGACAGGGCTTGTGGTCACGCCCTTCCTGCCTGGCGATTCCCTGCTTTTTGCTTCCGGGGTTGTGGCTGGCGCAGGCTTGATGGGCTATTTCGAGACCATGCTCATCTTGCTCCTTGCCGGAGTTTCCGGCGATGCCGTCAATTACTGCATCGGCCGCAAGGTTGGGCCGCCGATTTTTGCCAGGGAAAGCAGGCTGATCAAAAAAGAATATCTCTTAAGGGCGCAACATTTTTATGAGCGCCACGGGGGCAAAGCCATCGTGCTTGCGCGCTTCATTCCCATTGTGCGCACCTTTGCGCCCTTTGTGGCAGGCATTGCACTGATGAATCCGGCGGTCTTTTTTTTCTACAATATCAGCGGCTGCATTTTGTGGGTTGGGTGCTTGGTTTCCGCAGGATTTTTTCTGGGCAATCTGCCCTGGGTCAAGAGCAATTTCAGCCTGATTGTCTATATTATTATCATTGTTTCTATTCTTCCAGTAGTCATTGAGCTTTTCAAGGCCAGGCTTGGGGCGCGGAAAAAAACAGAATCAGAATAAGCAGGCAAAAAAGATGAATGAAGCTCCACGGGCTGTTCGGGCGCATATTGCGCTCATGGGCAGAAGCAACGCCGGAAAATCAGCCCTGCTCAATGCTCTTTGCCGCCAGTCTGTGGCCATTGTTTCGCAAGTGCCTGGCACGACCACTGATCCCATTGAAAAGACCATGGAGCTTTCCGGCATCGGCCCTGTTGTGCTTCTGGATACGGCGGGAATTGACGATGCAGGGCAGCTTGGCGGCCAGCGCAAGGCCGCAAGCCTTCGGGCGCTAAGGCGCATGGATGCTGTTTTGCTTGTGCTGGACGGCCTGAAGTGGGGCGAGCCGGAGAAAGAGTTGCAGACCCTCTGCGCCAGGCTGGCAATTCCCTGTCTTGTGGTGGTTCAGAAGTCGGAATCGCTTGCTGAAAGCTCTCCGCTTGCGCAAAAGGAGCTTGAAGCGCGGGCTGAGATCCTGAAAAAAGAGCATGACCTGGGCGAAACGCCAGTTTTTGTTTCGGCTAAAGCTGGTCTTGGCCTTGAGGAACTGATTACGGCCCTCTGTAATTTGCTGAGAAAAAACGCTGATCCCGATAAGCCATTGTTCAAGGATCTCCTGCCAGCCGCTGGCCTTGCGCTTCTGGTTGTGCCAATTGATACCGGCGCACCCAAGGGGCGGCTGATTCTTCCCCAGGTTCAGGCCATTCGCGATCTTCTGGACGGCAGCCAAAGCGCTCTGGTGAGCAATGTGCAACACTACCCTGACGCCCTGGCGCGGTTGCGTAAGCCGCCGGATCTTGTTGTCTGCGATTCCCAGGTTGTTCAGGAGGTGGTTGAAGCAACGCCGCGGGAAATCCCGCTGACAACTTTTTCAATTCTCATGGCCAGGCTCAAGGGCGACCTCAATGCCCTGGCGGCGGGACTAGGGGCAATTCGGAAGCTCAGGCCAGGGGACCGCGTTCTGATTCAGGAGGCATGCTCTCATCATCCCCAGAAAGACGATATTGGCCGGATCAAGCTGCCCAGGTTGCTTTGCCAGATTGCTGGTGGTGCGCTTGAAATTGACTTTGCCGCAGGCAAGGAATTTTCGGCCTATAGCCGGGATTATAAGGCTGTTATCCACTGTGGCGGCTGCATGATCACAGCGCGGCAAATGCGTGCAAGACAAAGGGAGGCCGAGGAATACGCTTTGCCCATGACCAACTATGGCCTGTGCATTTCCCTGGTCAAAGGCGTACTTGAACGGGTGCTTGAGCCTTTTCCCCAAGCCCTTGCGCTCTATGCCGGGGCGGCCCGAACCTGACTTGATTCGGGCCGTTGGCGCTTAATTCTTGAATGGCGAAATGGCTCTCAGAGTCTGAATCACTTCCGGGAATTTTTCGATCACATAGTCCACATCCGCTTCAGTGGTATAGCGCGAAAGCGAGAGGCGGATTGAGCCGTGAGCATAGTTGAATGGCACGCCCATTGCCCTCAGCACATGCGATGGCTCAAGGCTTCCCGAAGTGCAGGCAGAGCCTGAGCTTGCGGCAATTCCAAGCCTGTCAAGCATGAGCAGAATGGCCTCGCCCTCCACATTCTTGAAAGAGATATTGCTGGTGTTGGGCAGGCGGTTTTCTGGATCGCCATTAACCAGCGTGTCCGGCACACGCTCAAGGATGCCCTTTTCAAGGCGGTCGCGAAGCAGAGCCACATTGACGCGCTCATCCTGCATGAAATCAGCCGAAAGCTGCGCCGCCATGCCCAGGCCAACGATATAGGGCACATTTTCTGTTCCCGCACGGCGGCCATTTTCCTGGTGGCCGCCCTTGAGAAAGGCCCTGAAACGTGTGCCCTTGCGCACATAGAGCGCGCCAATGCCCTTGGGCGCGTGAATTTTATGCCCAGAGAGGGAGAGCATGTCCACCGGCAGGTGTTTGAGATCGATGGGCGTTTTGCCTACCGCCTGGACTGCGTCAGTGTGGAAAAGAATGCCTTTCTCCTTGGCCATTTCCGCAAGGTGCTGGACAGGATAAATATTGCCGATCTCATTGTTGGCAAACATGATTGAAACAATGGCCGTGTCCGGACTCAGGGCCGCGGCATATTCATCCAGATTGAGACGCCCTTTTTCGTCAACGCCAATATAGCTTACATGGTAGCCCTGGCGTTCCCAGTACTGGCAGACATTGAGAACTGCGGGATGCTCCACGCGCGAAGTGACAATATGCCTTTTTTCCGGCTGGGACTGCAAGGCCGACCAGATTGCCGCGTTGTCGCTTTCTGTGCCGCAGGAAGTGAAGATGATTTCCTCGGGATGAGCGCCCAGGAGTGATGCCACGCGCTTGCGGGCAGTCTCCACAGCTTCGCCAACCTGGCCGCCGAAGCTGTGTATACTCGATGGGTTGCCATAAAGCTCGCCCATATAGGGCAGCATGGCGGTGACTACTTCTGGCGAAACAGCAGTGGTTGCGTTATTGTCAAGATAAACTGTTTTCATGGTTAGACTTCCTCGACCACAATGTCAGGCTCAACATGCTCGCGCAAAAGGCGCTCAACAAGGTTGCGGATAGTCACCTCACTGGAGCGGCACTGCGCACAGCGCCCACGCAGGGCCACGCTTACCCGCTTGCCATCCACATCCACAAGCTCAATATCACCGCCATCAACAGCCAGTTGCGGCTGAATTTCCTCTTCAATGACCTTGAGTACTTTTTGCATCCGCTGAATGTTGGTTAAGCGCGGCTTGGGTTTTAGCTCCTTGAGCGGCGGCTGCTTCAGTTCGGCGGCTAGAATCTCGGCAATCTCGTCCAGACATTCGCCGCAGGCGCCCCCAGCCTTGGTATAGTGGGTTATTTCCTCAACTGTTTTCAGGTTATTCTCGCGGATGGCGTGCTTGATCTGTTCGTCTGTAATTCCAAAGCATTTACAGACCAGCTTGCCCTCCTCGTGGGCGTGGGGCACTGGCGGCTCTCCCTTCCAGTTGCGTACCGCCGCTTCAAGGGCTTCCTGGCCCATAACTGAACAGTGCATTTTTTGTCTTGGCAAGCCTCCAAGGGCGGCTGCGATCTCCTTGTTGGTGATTTTAAGCGCTTCTTCCACGCTCTTTCCCTTAATCAGGTCAGTGAGAACAGAGCTTGAGGCAATGGCGCTTGCACAGCCAAAAGTTTCAAAGCTTGCGTCCTCAATGATATTCTGATCATTGATTTTCAAGTAAAGCTTCAGGGCATCGCCGCAGGCCAGGCTTCCTACCTCCCCAATGGCATTAGCATCCTTTAATTCGCCAACATTGTGCGGGTGCAGAAAGTGGTCATGCACTTTTTCACTGTAATTCCACATAATTTCCTCCCGAGCCTTAAGCTCTGGCATTGGATTTTTTGAATTGGCCCAAAATGCGGGCATTTGCGCTATGAATGTTTTGCAAAAAATTCCTGACAATCCTGCCTAAGAATATCCTCAAGGCTGACACGGCGCAAAAAATCACGTGTATGCCTGTCCAGGGCTTCCCAGAAATTCCTGGATGTGCAAATTTCGCTACGCTTGCAGTGGTTCTCGTTACCCAGACAACGCACTGGCGCCACCCCGCCCTCAAGATGTGTGAAAACATCTTCCATGTTGATCTCAGCGGGCTTTTTTGCCAGGGAGTAGCCGCCGCCAGCGCCGCGCACTGCGCGCAATACGCCAAGGGGTTTGAGGGCGCGGACAATCTGTTCAAGGTAGCCGGATGAAATATGCTCATCGCGGGCAACCTGGGCAAGCTGCACTAGCCTGCCCTCTGGCTGGACTGCAAGTCTGAGCAAAAAGCGCAGGCCATATCTTGTTCGTGTGGAAAAACGCATAATCCCTCTCTAAGCCTGCAGAGGCAAAATTCTAGTGGCGGTCAATGGCTGTAAGGCTGTAGGGTGTTTCCTGATATACATAATAATTCAGCCAGTTGCAGTAAAAAAGGTGCGCATGCGCCCGCCAGGACATGGCCGGGTATGCCCCCGGGTTGTCGTTGGGGTAGTAGTGCCGCGGAATATCCGGCGCAAGCCCCTTGTCAAGATCGCGGCGGTATTCCTTGTCCAGTGTATCGCGGTCGTATTCAAAATGCCCTGTCATAAAGACCTTGCTGTGATCCTTGCTCTCAAGCACGGCCAGCCCGGCCTCATCAGACTGGGCCAGGATGTTCAGATCGGAAACCTGGCAGACTTCCTCTGTGCGGACTTCCGTGTGTCTGGAATGGGGCGCGAGAAAGAGATCGTCAAAACCCCTGAACAGGGGACATTCCGGGCGGATTACCTCATGGCAAAAGATGCCGGAAATTTTTTTTTCCAGAATATGCTTGGGGATCTGGTAATAGTAATGCAAGGCGGCCTGGGCGGCCCAGCAGAGAAAAAGTGTGGAATAGACCCGCTTGTGCGCGTAGCGCATGATTTGCCCAAGCTCCTCCCAATAGTCCACTTCTTCAAAGGGCAGGCGCTCAACAGGCGCGCCTGTGATGATCATTCCGTCAAAGCTTTGCCCGCTGATTTCGGCAAAGGTTTTGTAGAAGCGCTCAAGGTGTTGGGGGGGCGTATGGCTGGACTTGTGCGCGGCTGTATGGAGCAGAGTAATGTTGACCTGAATTGGCGAATTGCCCAAAAGGCGCAGAATCTGTGTCTCTGTGGCAATCTTGGTCGGCATCAGGTTGACCACGGCAATTTCCAGGGGGCGAATGTCCTGGCAGGAGGCGCGATCCTCGGTCATCACAAAGATATTTTCTTCTTCCAAGGCCGCTCTGGCTGGCAAGTCCTGGGGAATCTTGATTGGCATTCTTTCTCCATTTAGCCTTTAATCTGCCAAAAGTTGCCCTGAGTCGGAAAAATCCGATAGGAGACAGACAAAGACTAACAAAATCTAGCCTGCAAGTAAAACATAGCAATTTACTATGTTTTTGTCAAGTTGATTTTGCCTGATTCTTAGCGGCGCGGGGCAGTTTTAGTGGCTGATAATTTCAAGAACTTCGGGCACATTCAGGGCAATGGCTGTGGCCCCGGAGGCCGCAAGCTCTTCTGCGCCGCGAAAGCCCCAGGCCGCGCCAATGCCTGCGATTGCGCAGTTCTTTGCCGTGAGCATATCCACATCACTGTCGCCAACATAGGCACAGTGCGCTTTTTCCAGGCCCAGAGAAGCCAAAATCTGGTTCAGGACTGTGGGATCGGGCTTGAGCGGCAAATCATGCCGCGCCCCCTGGACATGGCAAAAAGGTATTTGCGGGAAATAATGTTCAATCAGAACTTTGCTCATCTCATCGGGCTTGTTCGTATAAACGCCCAGGCTCAGGCCGGATTCTGCAAGCTCCGTGAGCATTGCTGGCACACCAGGGTAGGGCAGGCTGTGAATGGCCATATTGGCTGCATAATAGCTCCTGGCTTCGGCTACAAGCTCCTGAAGCAAGCCTTTGTCTGGCGCGAGGGGAGGATTTTGCGGCACGGCCCGGCTAACCAGGGTTTCAAAGCCATTGCCGACCATTCTGGCATAGGCTGCCAGCGGATGCGTGGGAAGATTGTGCGCGGCCAAAACATGATTGCAGGCGCTCCCTAAATCATCAAGGCTGTTGAGCAATGTGCCGTCCAGATCAAAAAAAACAGCCTTTATTCCCTTTATCTGCTTCATCTTTTTCCTTTTGCCGAGGCCAGCATAGCCTTACAGGGGCAAATAGTCCACATTGCCGGACAGTCTGGACAGGGAATATTCAGCTTGTTAAAAATGGCTGTCGAGGCTTGAGAGTCTATCTGGCTTGAGAATCTATCTTTTGCGGAGCGTGCCATGCCAAGATGCGTGCTGACCATCAGGGATCTGGGCGAGGAGGCTTGCTGGCTGCTGGTTCAGCAGGCATTGGGGATGCCGGGCGCAAAAATTCAGTCCGATTTCATGGCCAGCAAGGTTGCGCTTTTGATCTGGGCTGCGCCATCCCTGCCGGAAAGACTCTGCGTTTCTGCCGCCGTGCGCCAGATGGGCGGAGCAACTGTCTATGAAGGTGATTCCTGCGGCCCGTGGCGGCAGGAACTGGATCACTTTCAGGAGCATCTTCTGCCAATTTTTGGCTATTATCTTGATTGCATGTATGTGCATGGCATTCCGGCCGCAAAATGGGATGCCGCCTCAGGCGTCTTACATTTTCCGGTAATCAATGCCGGAAGCCCCGATGCCCATCCAGCCCATGCCCTGGCGGATATTGCCTGTATGCTCAAGCTGACGCGCGATCTCAAGGGCGTGACTTGCGCTTGGATTGGCTGTGCCAATGGCACGCTATACTCCCTGCTTGAAAGTACGCGCTGGTTTCCCTTTGCCTTGCGCATTGCGCTGCCTAATGCAAGCGATAAGGAGTTATTGCGCAAGCGGGCCGAGGATCTGGGAACTCAAGTCAGCTTTGTCGATGAGCCGTTAAAGGCTGTTTGCGATGCCAGCTTTATTTTTGCAGGCTGCCGCAGTGGCGTAGCCAGCGAAGCTCTATCAGCCTGGAGGATTTCTCCCGCGCTCATGGCCGCCGCAGGGCCGGATGCACGGCTGATCCTCAGTTCCACGCCCATTGCAGCAATCCCGGTAGATCCAGTCGTGCTTGCCAGCCCAGCCTCGCAGCTTAAGCGCCAGGCCGAATACCGCCTGCGCATCCATAAGCGCATCTTGCACTGGGTTTTTTTGTAGGCATTGCCTGAAGGAGAAAACGAATGTGGAAGTGGCTGTTGCTGATTGCAGCCGGCTATGTGTTGTACCGCCTCTTTGCCAATGATTTTTTGAAAAAGAAAAAAGAGGACAAGCTTCAGGAAAAAGCCGAGACAGAACGCAAGGTTGCCCAAGGCGAGATGGTCAAAGACCCTGAATGTGGCGTGTATGTAGACCGCGATAGCTCAATCAGCGTGCGCGATGGGGATGCTGTCTATCATTTTTGCAGTTATGAATGTCGCGATAGTTTTCTCAAGCGCCTGGAGCAGGGCGGCCGGGTTCTGCCAGCCCACGCAAAGGATTCAGAGGATTGATCCGGTTGGCCGCCAGTCTTTCAGGCCCAAATCCACGCTGGCAATGCCGTTATATTCGTCTATTCTCGGCGAATAAACGATCTTGATTGCTTTTCCAAGCATACTGGGCGGGAATTCTTTAGCCATACGCCAGGCTTTGGCGTTCAAGGTGATTCCCGTGCTTTGATCCTCAAGCTTGAGGATCACGTGTTCGCCGCTATGGCCTAAGGCGGAACGTCCCTTGAGCAGAAGCGGCGGCGAGAGAAAGAGCGGCTCAGGGTTGGCCGCGCCAAATGGCTGCATAAGCTCAAGCTCACGCAAAAAAATGTGTTCACTGGCTTTGCGGAAATCCAGACAGCCATCGAGAAGCAATTCATCCTTGTAGTTGCTTTGCGCCTGAGCTTCTGCGGCTATGGCTGAAAAGCGCTTGCGGAATGGCTCAAGCTGATCGCCTGCCAGCGCAAGCCCGGCTGCTTGGCTGTGGCCGCCAAAACGCAGTAGTAGATCGCTGCACTTGCAAAGCGCCCCGTGCAGGTCAAAATCACGCGCAGTGCGCCCTGAGCCGCGCAGGCACTCGCCATCACGCAAAAGGATGATGCTTGGTCGCTGAAATTTATCCACCATGCGCGAGGCCACAATGCCCACAATGCCAGGATGCCAGCCCTCGCCAGCCAGGACAAGAGCCGCACAGGAGTCTTTTGCGAGAATTTCTTCGGCCTGGGCCATGGCTTCGCGGTGAATCCGCTCTTCCTCATTTTTGCGGGCGCTGTTGCGTTGCTCAAGCTCTACTGCAAGGTCAGCGGCCTTGGAATAATCTTTTTCCCTGAGTAGTCTCAGGGCCAGATTGGCATCCCCCATGCGCCCGGCGGCATTGATTCTTGGCGCAAGGCGAAAAACCGCCTGCACCGAGTTGAGCTTTGCGCTGGCGTCAAAGCCGCTGGCAAATTTAAGGGCCGCAATTCCAGGGCGCTTTGCGCTGGCAATGGCCTTTAGCCCGGCGCTGACCAGGGTTCTGTTTTCGCCTTCAAGGGGCATAATATCAGCAAGCGTGCCCAGGGCCACAAGGTCTAGCGCGTCATCCATCCTGTAGCGTTTGCCTGTATGCCTGCTTAGATTGGCGTTCACTGCGGCCATGAGATAAAAGGCCACGCCGACGCCTGCAAGGTTGCTGCATGGCCAGCTTCCTGCCGCGCCAAGGCGCGGATCGCAGAGGGCATTTGCCAGGGGCAGATCGGCCTGGGGAAGATGATGGTCAGAAACATATACACTCATGCCCAGTTCCCGGGCGCGGGCAATGGGGGCATGATCGGCAATGCCGCAATCGACAGTGAGCAGAAGCTGACAACCTTCACTGGCAAGTTTTTCAATGCCGGGGAGATTCAGGCCATAGCCATCATTCAGGCGATCCGGCAGATACCAGGAAGCGCTTAGGCCGTGGGCCTCAAGCACGTCCAGCGCAAGAGCGGTGGCCGTGATTCCGTCCACATCGTAGTCGCCCCAGATTGCCAGTTTTTTGCCAGCAAGAAGCTCGCTGGCCAGGCTTGCGCCCATTTCGGGAATCTGCGGCCACTCTTTCAGCGGACTAAGGCGCTCCAGGCGCGGCGCAAGAAAATTCTCCAGGGAAGTGAACTCCCTGAAGCCCCGACGCCAGAGAATTTCAAGCAGGGTATGGCTTATGGAGAGCTTCTCGGCCAAAGCGCGGGATTTAGCCGGGATCTGGCCCTCCCTGATCCGCCATTCTTTCAACTTTGCTTCAACCCGTTTTAGGATCTGGCCGCTTGCTACTGGGCGTGAGCCTGCCGCGCCGTCTGGATAGCCTGGCGCGCTGCATCCTGCTTGTCCTGGGGAATCAGGGAATTTTGCAGCATCCAGGCCAGGAATTTGAGGGAGATTTCATTGCCAGGCGAAAGTTCCAGGGCCTTGAAAAGATGTTCCACACAGCCGTTAATATCTTTGGTTTCAAGCAGGGCGCGCGCCACGTTGACGTGCAGGTTCTCGTCATTTTCCGTCAGTTGCAGGGCGCGCTGATAGTATTCCACAGATTGCTCAAGCATCTTGTTTTTGCGCAGATTGATCCCGAATTCATTGAAAAGATGCTTGTGTTCGCTTTCAAATGCGCCATCAAGCTTGACCAGGCGCTCAAAGATGTTCTGGGCTTTTTCCAGTTCACCGCGCTCCATGTAGGTCAAGCCGATGCCAAAATTGGCGCGGACGTTTTCTTCATCTACCTTGAGCGCGCGGGAGTATTCGTACTCAGCGGCAAAGGTTTCGCCCTTTTCGCGGTGAGTGTCGGCCTTGTCCACATTCTGCTCCAATTCGCGCATCTTGGGATAGACGGACATCTGATAGAATTCCGGCTCGGGCGAAAACTTGGCAATCAGTTCGTCCATGCTGATTTTGCGCTTCGGCCCGCTTGGAATATAGTTGGGGTTGAGCGGCTGACATTCAATTACATCGCCGTGCTGCTCCACAAACCAGAAGGTCTTTTGCACCGTTTTGCGCGTGGTTGTGCCTGTGCCTACCTTGCGCACTTCCTGGGTGGAAAAGACGCCGCGAATATTGCCCTTGTCCGCGCTTTCGTTGCTTTGCATGAGCTACTTCCAGATTTGAGAAATTAAGCGAGCCTTGCGCTTTCGCCATTGCGCATTTGCGCAAGAATTTGTTCCGCGCAAAGCCTAGGGTCTTGCGCTTTTAAGATTGGCCGCCCAACAACAAGATAGTCCGCGCCCTGGCTCACGGCCTCCTCTGGCGTGACTGCGCGGCGCTGATCGTTCAGAGCCGCGCCCTTTGGGCGGATGCCCGGGCAAAGGCAGAGTAAGCCGGGCTGAATTTGCTTTATCTTCGCACACTCCGCCCCGGAGCAGACCACGCCGTCAAGCCCCCAGGATGCAGCATTTTCGGCAAGCTTGAGGGCAAAGTCAGCCGGGTCAAGCCTGATGCCGGGCATTTCGCCAGGGCCAAAGCTGGTCAGCGCGGTCACGCCAAAAATTCTTGGCCTGACTGCGCAAGCCTGGGCGGCATCCACTGCGGCCTTGCACATCCGTTCGCCACCCTGGCAGTGAATGGTCAGAATCTCCGCGCCGCTTTCTCCTGCCGCCTTGACTGCCTGGGCAACAGTATGCGGAATGTCGTAAAACTTGAGATCCAGAAAAACCCGAAAACCCATTGCGCGAAGCTCAGCCATAATTTCCGGCCCCGCAAGGCAGAAAAGCTCAAGGCCCACCTTGCACCAGGGCACGAGGCCTGCAAGCCTTCGGGCAAGAGTCAGGCTTTGGACCTTGCCTGGAAGGTCAAGGGCCAGAATCAGTTCAGCCATTTTTGATGCTCCGGCCCTCGAGCAGAGCCGCAATCAGGCCGCCATTGCGCGAGGCGCGCATAGTTTCCGCGAGATAGGCGCAGCGCAGGCAGTGGTAAGCGCGGTCAAGATCGTCATTGACGATTAATGTCTCGTACCAGCCAGCCTGGCCCAGTTCGGCGCGGGCGTTTTCCAGCCTTAGTGAGATGCTTTCCTCATCGTCCAGGCCGCGCAGCCTGAGCCTGCGCTCCAGTTCATCAAGGCTTGGCGGGAGGATAAAAATAAAACTGGCTTCGGCCAGGCTGAGCTTGAGTTGCGCGGCGCCCTGCACATCGAGATCAAGAAGCACGTCCTCGCCAGCCGCTAGCATCTTTTTGATTGGCGCAAGTGGCGTGCCGTAAAAGTTGCCATGCACCTCGGCCCACTCGGCAAAATGGCCCAGATCCCTTTGCTTTAGAAATTCCTGCGGGCTTAAAAAGCAGTAGTCCACCCCTTCACGTTCTCCGGTTCGGGGCGTGCGCGTTGTGCAGGAGACAGAGTAGCGAAGCCCGGGAAACTCCTCCCTGAGCTTGGCGATCAGCGTGCTTTTGCCAGCCCCGGAGGGGGCGCTGAGTACAAGCGCAATTCCCTCCCTGCTCACTGGGCCTCCTGCTCAAAGCGCTGGCTGACGGTCTCGGCCTGAATGGCTGAAAGAATGATATGCCTTGAATCCATTACCAGAATTGAGCGCGTCTTGCGCCCCTGGGTTGCATCGATTAACAGACCCTGTTCGCGGGCGTCCTCGCGCAGGCGGCGCATGGTGGAAGAGGCAGGGTTGAGTACCCCCACAACCCTCCTGGCAAGCACATAGTTGCCAAATCCGATATTGATCAGCTGCTCGGGATTCATGGCTATTCCAAATTCTGAACCTGCTCGCGGCATTTTTCAAGCTCGTTTTTGAAATCCACCACCAGGCGTGAAATTTGCGCATCCTGAATCTTGTTGCCGCAAGTGTTGATTTCGCGAAATGCCTCCTGGAGGGTAAAATCAAGCCTGCGTCCGGCATCCTGGCAGCTTGCCAGCAATTCCTCCAGGCGCTGAAGATGGTTTTTAAGCCTGGTCAGTTCTTCGCTCACATCCAGCTTGTCGGAGAGGATCACCAATTCCTGGAGCAGGCGGCTTTGATCAAGCTCTAAATTTTCCCGCGCAAGAATTTCGCTCAGGCGCAGGCGCATGGCGTTGAACCGCTCTTCCTTGATCTCAGGCGCACGGGCGGCAATCTGCGCTGTCCATTCCTGCATCAGCCCAATCCTGGCCTTGAGATCGCGGCCAAGTGCTGCGCCCTCAATGGTGCGGGATTCGTTCCAGTCCGCAAGGGCCTGCTCAAGACCGGCAGCAAGGCTCTCGGCATAGTCCTGATCTTCCAGCGCCTCATCCCAGAGGGAGGGAACAGCCAGGAGCGCATTGTAGCTGGGCTGGTATTCCTGGCCATTAGCCTCGGCAAGCTCTTTGAGGCTGGCAAGCATGGCCCTGGCCTGGGCCTGGTTAAGACAAGGCCCGCTGGTACATTCCGCGCCATATTCCAGATGCAGGCTTATTTCCACCCGTCCGCGGCTGGCATAGTTTCGGACAACTTTTTCCAGCTTCTGCTCCTCACTGCGCACAGCAGATGGCAGACGCCACTTTAGGTCAAGATGGCGGCCATTGACGCTTTTAATCTCCCATTGCTGAGTGAAATCAGGCCCGACGATGAGCTTGCGGCCAAAACCGGTCATGCTGCGAAGCATTGGCCCTCACAAAGCGGCTTGAGATTGAAAAATTTATTCAGCATTTGCCGCCGCCTTTGGCTGCTTTTACCTTGGGCCTAGGCGGGGAAATCTTGAACGGAAACTTGCCGCTTTTCCCTGGAGCTGGGGCGCTTGCAAGGCGGCTGGTTTTTGCCGACCCGCAAGCCGGGCAGGGCGGCGCGGCAACTTCCGCGCCCTGAATTTCCTCAAAGTCAGAATTGCAGTCAGCGCAATGAAAATCGTAGAGCGGCATAGTTTGTCCTTAGGAAATTGGCCCGAGGCTGGAGCGTCTTTTTTAATATAGAAGATGCGCCCACAAGGCAAGGCGCAGAATCTGCCTGGCTTGATCAGGCTGGCGGATAATAAGGTAAAAAACCTTGAAAATCAGGCGCATTGCGCAGGAAGCGAAGATTTTTATCTTTATGCCAAGAATCTTGAAAAGTGGCGCGAAATTAAAAATCGGTTGCAGAAAAATAAAAAAACAAGAAAAACAATATAATAATCCAGACGAAGATCCTAAAGGCCCATGGCGGACAATCCCTTGGGACGCTCCGAATATTCGCCCCAATCTTGAATACCCCATTAAAACCGAAAAAGGCACATTGCGTTATCCGATAAATGGCAGGTGTTGGTCAGGGACAGAAGATCAATATCTTGATATTGTTGCAAAAAGGCGGGGCTGCTTCGGAAAGAATGGGGATGGCGGACGGACGGTTGTTTACAAGCTCATTGATTGTCTCAAAAGCGTTTGAAAAAGAGCATAAGGATGTGTTGAGGTCTATTCTTAACATGGAGCGCTCGGAAGATTTTAACCAGCGCAATTTTGCGCCCGTTGAATACAAAGATGCAAAGGGTGAGATGCGTCCAGCCTATCAACTCACCCGTGACGGTTTTGCCTTTCTGGCAATGGGCTTCACTGACAAGGCATGAGCTTTTGCTGGGCCTCAACGCGCTCTGGAGAGGATTAAACAATCACGTGCTTCAGGCCAAGTGCTGGTAATGGTTAAGCGCAGCCAGTTAATCAAGGCGTATGTCAGGCCGGATGAGTTTGAGAAAATCATGAATTCGGCAAAGATGGCCAGATTGAGCTTGTCTGAGTTCATGCGCAGGGTAGCCTTGGGTACGAGGCTCGAAAGCCGTGTGGATCAGGCCGCGCATCGGGAGCTGATCCGTGTGCATGGCGATCTTTGCAGACTGGGCGGCCTGCTCAAGCAGAGTATCGTGGACAACAACCGTATGACTGTAAATGCGCTTTTGCGGCAGATCGAAAAACGTCAGGCCGAGCTTAGAGAGAAGATAGCAGGCTTATGATTTGCAAGCGCGTCCACTGCAAGGCCGGGAATGACAATTACGGCCGCTTGGCGAACTATATCGCGGATGCCAGCCACCAGGGCGAAAAAGCCCTGGCGAGCTGGTGTGCCGGATGTTGGGCAGGGGATGATTATGAAATGGCTATTAAGGAAGTGACTGATACCCAGGCGCTCAATACCAGAAGCAGGGGGAGCAAGACATATCATCTAATTGTCAGTTTCAGGCCAGAGGATGAAGCCATTCTGGATACAGAAAAGCTCAAGGCGATTGAGCGCAGATTCGCAGAGTCTTTGGGCCTCTCTGAGCATCAAAGGCATTGTGGGGTGCATGTGAATACCGAAAATATGCACATGCACGTTGCCTATAATCTCATTCATCCCGAGAAGTTAACCCGGATTGAACCCTGGAAAGATTATTTCAAGCGCGACAAACTATGCAGAGAGCTTGAAAAGGAATTTGGCCTAGTCATTGACAATGGCCGTGGAGAAAACCTTAACCAAAGCCTCGGGGACAAGGCTACTGGTGTTGAGGCTCATTCTGGATGCCAGTCCTTTGAAAGCTATGTCAAAGGCTTGGGCGGGAAACTGCTCAAGGATGTGGAGCAAGCAAGGTCATGGGAGGATGTACACGCTGTTTTTGCAAAACAGGGTCTTTCACTCCAGCCAAGAGGAGCGGGACTGATCATCAAAAACAGGCATGGACAGCACATGGCCAAGGCTAGCGCTACGCATCGGGAATTGTCCATGAAGCATCTCGTTGCGTGCTTTGGAGCATATCGCGCGCCAGAGGCAACTTTGCCAGACAGTCTTGCCCACTATGGACAAAAGCCCTTGCAGAAAGGCGCGCAAAGCAAGCAACTTTGGGCTGAGTACCAGGAGCAAAGTAAAGCCCAAAAAGAGAGCCTGGAGGTACTACACAAGAAATGGGCTGATTATCGGGATAGTCTCAGTAAGCAGGCCATGGCCAGACAAACCAGGGCCAAGCTGCTCAAACTTTCAAGACACTATGAAGCTGAGGAAGTCCATGCCCGGCGGACAAAAGGCCCAGGCAACTGGCTGGAGTTTTTGCGCGAGAAAGCCAGGGCTGGAGACGAGACTGCCCTGGCTGTTCTGCGCTCTCGCCAGGAGGAGTTTGCACCAGAGGTAAGTGCGCAGGAAATGCAGCGGCATGGCAAGTATCTGGTCAGCAAGCGCAGCATTCTGGAAAACCGCTTTTTGTCCCAAAAGGCCAAGAATAGGCTCATGGGCATGGCCTTGATGGAAAAGGTTGCAGCAGGCACGGAAGCCAAAATCAGCAAGCATGGAGTTGCCATTTATACTTTGGTCAATGGCGGCAAGATCTGTAACACTGGCAAACGTATCAGCTTCAGCGATGGGGCGCGGGACACTGCCCTGGCGTATATGGCGGCCAAATGGGGAGTACGCAGCAGATGTGTTGAACGTGCATCTGGGCAAACTGTTTTTGTCCTGGCCAATCGCCAAAGCTTTAGCCCGGAAGCCGACAGGAATGTCTTTGAAAGGCCGAAGATGGATAGCAGAAAGATGGAAAGGAGTATGGGGATGGGGAGGTAGGCTAGCGGGAAAGACCCCGGTCTTTGGATTTGTCCCTATCTTTGCCAAGTGCCTGTTCCAGATGATGAATATGTTCTTTGTAAACAGCTTTAAGACATTCAGAACGGCGGCTGAAATAGAGTTTTTCAGCAGGGGATGCGTTACCCTTAGCGTAATCTGTCAACCGGCGGCATTGGGTTTTTATCAGGCGCTCCATTACAGAATCCATGATTTTTGCTTTTGGCAAATTCTCTGGAGCATAGGAAGCTATAAAATCTTCCCTGGCCTTTTGTGGATCAGAGCATATCGTCCAGCGTTCCATTATCTGCTTAAACTCATTTTCTGAGCGTTGCGCCAATTCTGTGCCAAATACTCTGAAATCGCGCTGAATGACCAGTTTCTCCATATCAAGAAGCGTGTTAAAGTCATTGGCTTTAAGGGCGCATGACATTTGACTCGTAACGGCAAGCAATTCTTCCGTAAGGCGTTGACCTGTAGCAGATTTGTTAATTGCTTTTAGTGCCAAGTCCGCAAGATTGAGGTGATGGGCAAACTCAAGAGACGAGCCAAGCTTGACCATAACGCTGCACTGCCGTTGAAAGGTTTACACCATTTTCTATAAGTGCTTCGAGTCCCATAGACTCTTTAAGAACCTGTAAATCTTCCGCAGGGAGCGGCAGTGTTCTGAAAAGTGAATCCGCTTCAGCGTTCTTTCCAAGTTCAAAAAGATTCATCACTTGAGACTCGACAGCTTCTCTTTCAGCTTCCGTAAATACCCTTAAATTCGGCTCACGCATATGCCCTCCACAAGTTTGACAAGCCCACTCTATACCATGAGCTGACAGCCCTCAAGTCTTAAACGGCTGCTTGGTAGCGGAAGAGAGATTAGAGATGCTGCCAGAGGGAAGCGCGCAGGAAATGCAGCGGCATGGCAAGTATCTGGCCAACAAGCGCAGTATCCTGGAAAACCGCTTTTTGTCTCAAAGGGCCAAAAATAGGCTCATGGGCATGGCGCTGATGGAAAAGGTTGCAGCAGGCACGGAAGCCAAAATCAGCAAGCATGGAGTTGTTATTTATACTTTGGCCAATGGTGGCAAGATCTGTGACACAGGCAAAAGCATCAGCTTCAGTGATGGCGCGCGGGATACTGCCCTGGCATATATGGCCGCTAAATGGGGAGTGCGCAGCAGGCGCGTTGACCGCGCATCCGGGCAAACTGTTTTTGTCCTGGCCAATGGTCAGAGCTTTAGCCAGGAAGCCGACCGAAATGTCTTTGAAAGGCCAAAGATGGATAGCAGAAAGATGGAAAGGAGTATGGGGATGGGGAGGTGGGCTAGCGGGAGAGACCCCGGTCTTTGAATTTGTCCCTATCTTTGCCAAGAGCATGTTCCAGGTGATGAATATGTTCCTTGTAAACAGCTTTAAGACATTCAGAACTGCGGGTGAAATAGAGTTTTTCAGCAGGGGATGCGTTACCCTTGGCGTAATCTGACAACCGGCGGCATTGGGTTTTTATCAGGCGCTCCATGATAGAATCTATAACACGAGACTTGTGCAAATTTTCCGGGGCGTAGGAAGATATAAAATCCTCTTTGGCTTTTTCAGGATAACAACCAATAGCCCATCGTTCCATTATTTGCTTATGTCCTTGTTCCGATTTTTGCGCGAGTTGCGTCACATACTCATGAAAATCGCGTTGCACGGCCAGTTATTCCATATATAGTAACTTTGCAAAATCATTTTCCCGCAAAGCGCGGCTCATTTCTGATGCCAAACCTTGCAATACTTGAGAGTGACGAACTCCATGTTTGCTATCCCAAAGGGCCTTTTTTATTCTGTCCGCGCGCAGTAGATGTTTTGCGAAATTATGAGGCGAGCCAATTTTGACCATAGCGTTCCACCGCCTTTGACAGATTGATCCCCTCCTCAATTAAAGGGTTAAGGCGCATATATTCTTTAAGTGTTTGTAGATATTCAGCAGGCATTGGAAGGGAATCAAGCAACGCATCACCCTCATCATCTTGACCGTCATCATAGCATTTCATTGCTTGTAAAGTAATTTTTTCCTCTTCTTCAGCAGTGAACACTTTCAGATTTGGCTCTCGCATACGCCCTCCGCAAGTTTGACAAGCCCACTCTATACTATGAACTGACAGCCCTCAAGTCTTAAACGGCAGCTTGGCAGATGAAGAAGGATTATGGTTTGGCGCGTATCAGGTAGCGTATGGATTTGTTGATGGGGCGATTTTCTACGTGGAGTAGCCCCCATTTCAAGCAGACACTCCTTCAGTAGCGAAGGAGGTGCTTGAACTATGGCTGGAACTAGTGCTAAAACAAGTCCAATGGTTGAGATTGTAAACATAACACCACGTAGGCGCTGGTCTGTAGCTGAGAAAATCCGCATGATTGAGGCCAGCATGGCTGATGGTCAGTCGATTTCTCAGGTGGCTCGAGCCTATGGTGTTGCTCCGAATTTGCTCTACCGTTGGAGAAAACATTGGAGTGATGGTGGGAAAATGGCAATTGAAGCCAATGATTAGATCGTCAGTGTTGCCGAAGTAAAGGCGCTTAAAAAGCGAATCCGTCAGTTGGAACGTGTTCTTGGCAACAAAACGCTGGAAATGGAGATTCTCAAGAAAGCCGTTCGCATTGGTCGCTAAAAAAACTTATCTCGCGGCTACCCTTGTACGGCGTGGAGGATTTCCAGTGAA
>QLIP01067120.1_pt1 | contig 47146 bp, 65 predicted proteins | sample 1769771 | NCBI WGS metagenome assembly QLIP01 (sample SAMN09428762, study PRJNA476227) | Gut metagenome, whole genome shotgun sequencing project. | isolation source: cecum | host: Rhizomys sinensis | place: China: Jinsha town of Minqing, Fujian Province | collected 2013-09-23 | reverse complement strand
TTGGCAAGTGCCTTGGCGGTCAGTTCTTCCTCTGACAACTCTATCAAAGCAGGTCTGCCGCGCTGATTGCACTTCGTTGCTCTACTCATTTTTAGTTATAAGTGTGATTGAAAAGGATTAGTCATTGCCAAAGTGTTTGGCGGTGTGCTCTGCGTAACATTGGTTGATTAGGTTAGCCAGTGCTTCGGCATCACGCTTGGCGTGAGGACGGCGCTTGGGGAAGCAAGCCACCTCAAACTGCACGTCTACGTCTTGTATGCACACAAGGTACACATAGCCATACTCAAATACGTGAGCACGAGCAAAGTCGCTGCGTGAGGCTACAAAATGGGAGAGTGCCGACCGCAAGTCATGTATCTTCTCTTGGTGTCGGTTCATTCGCTGCGAGGTGCTTCGTATAAACCATACCAAAAACAAGGCATAGAGAGTGGCGAAAATTGATAACCAGTAAATCATAATACTTTAATTTGGGCGCAAAGTTACAAGTTTTACACTTAAAAACAAATTATTTTAAGTTTTTTAACAAATTTTAACGTATGTAATTGGGCGTTACTTTCGTAAGCCACCGCGTCTTGCCGCCATATCCTTACCAGTGGTCTTATGCACTTTCTCGCCATAGCATATGTGTATCTTGTCGTGCTGCATGATAAGGAGGTTGCGGTATGGTATCTTATAGACAACCTCATCGTAAGAGAGGTTGAGAGCGTCCATAAGTGAGGCTATCTGCCCAAGGAGGCAGTCATTGCCTATTGTTTCGGTTTTGCTATCAGCATCTTTGCGCTCCTCGCCAAAGCCGATAGCATCAAAAAACTTCGTGTTTCGGTGAGAGAAAACGCTTCGTTGAGTGCATCTACGACCTCGGCAGGAGTGCCTTGACATAGTTCTTTGGTAAGCGTTTCGTCTCCTACAATAAACCACGACAAAGCCTTGGCTACATTTTCCAGTCGGCTGAAAGTGGTTAACATATCTCGCAGAGTGGCGGCTTCGCTTAGGTCGCTAAGCCAGTAGGCTGCTCCTGCAAGTCGATGAATGGTGGGGGGGCGTGATAGGGTAGGCTTTGCCGTTGACCAGCACTACGCGGTAGTCCATGCCAAGTATCGCGCCTGCTACAAGTTTTGCTCCGTTATGTTCCATAGTGATATAAAGAAAAGTGCTTCGGAAAACATACGTTAACCGAAACACTCATTCTGAGGATTAGTGTTACGCGGGAGTTGCGCTGCCGTCAAACCAGTATTCCGATGCTAAGTCAGTTTCATCAGGCTCCATTACAGTGCCTTTCACGGAAATTGCGATTGCGCCGTCGGTGTTGGCTTCATTTGCGGATATATAGCAATGAGGGAACACAGCATATTGATTATCCTCGGTCAAGCACACAATTGGCTTGTGTGTGTCGACTGGTTGCGAGTCACGCTTCCAACCAACCACATTCTTGGTGGTAGCATCTTCGATAAGGGTGCCGCCAAGAAATTCTTTCTTGAGGGCGTAGTCATAAGCACCTATAGTCCAGGCTACGGTGATTTCACCAGGTTCCTTGGTGCTCATACGATAGATTTGTTTGGTCAGCTGGTTCTTATAGCTGTCTTGCGATGCTTCGGCTTCTTCAAGCTGCCAAGTGTCTTGGTGGATATTCTCCATAGACTTGAACTTAGCGTCATTGCCAGCCTTGTCTAACGCGGCTTTCAAGGCAGTGGCAGATACCAAGTCGGTAGGTGCCAACGCGTTAGAATTTACGCCATACCATAGTTTTTTGATACCTACTGCGGAAATTTTCTTACTCATAGTGTTATTTTATTCGTTTGTTACGTTATTTGTATCGGTTGGGTGTTCAAAATCGTGATTTGCGCCACTATCTCCCCCTGCGTTAGTGACCAAGCGTGCATCGGCTGCAAGGAGTCCGTCAGCCGCTGCGAATACAGAAACAGTGCTTTGGTAGTCGGTAATACCTACATTACCGCCAATTTCCACCAGTTCACATTTATTAGTCAGAGGATTAGGGGCAAAGATTAGATAGCCGTTATTCTCCGTCCAGTGTAGGGTGTATATCTTACCGTTGTATTTCAGCGTTTGAGAATTGACGTTGCCGGGAAGTGTTGGCGGTTTAGGAACGATAGCGAACGGTTCTGCTGCGGAGAAATTCTCCAAGGGTTTGTTGGTGAGATTGCCATTAAAGGCGGGGCCTGAGCAACGAATACCACCAGTGGTTATATTGCCAGTCTTTTCCGCATCGGAAATAAGCAAAGGGGGTAACGACCAGCTCTCACTAACGGCAAACCAAGCCTCAGAAGGGACGTTCGTGTCCTCGGGGGTAAGCACAGTGCCTTTCACGGCAATACTGATTGCTCCGTCGGTATTCGCTTCGTTGGCCGTGATGCAGCAACGTGGAAATACGGCGAACTGGTCGTCCTCGGTCTGCACAATGATAGGTTTGATGATGTCAGGCGTGCCCATAGTGCGTCGCCAACCAACTATCTCATTGTTCTGCCTGATTACTTCGCCTCCAAGGAACTCCTTCTTCAACGCATAATCGTACTGGCCAATAGTCCAGTTCAGAGTGAGGTCGCCCAGCTCCTTGGTATTGGCTCGGTAGATTTGCTTAGTGAGTTGGTTCTTATATGTTTCGGCGGATTTCTCGCCCTCCTCCAACTGCCACGTGTCTTGGTGTATGTTTTTCAGTTCGGTCATGCCATACCTTACGACAGCCATATCTACATATGCAGAGAGTTGCTTAGCGGTCAACTCCTGATTGTCGTAGCCGTACCAAAGGCGTTTAATGCCGACTGCGGATATTTTTTTGCTCATATTAGATTGATTGTTTGAAATAATACTCGGACGTTGACGTAGTGCGCTCGCAGGTCGCTACTTTCCATTATGGAGGTGGTGTAAGGCGACAGCCGATAGGTGGTGCCGTCATACAATCCTGTTTTGTGCAGTGCCCTTTGCGCTTCGCGCTCCAACTCGTTAAGTCGTATAAGGTCAGCGTTTCCTCGGTTGGTGTCCTTGGCAAAGAGGTTCACTTCGATGAAGTTCTTTTTCCAATAGGTTTCGGAGGATTGTTCCTTAGCGTGAATGACCACCCTGCCTTGCGGCTCAATCTCCCCAGAGGGGACGTTGCCACCTTGATATACGGGCACACCAAATGCTTGACACACTTGGTACAGGATATTGGCGGAGTCGGTGGTAGTTATCATCGTTTGTTGAGTTGTTGTTCGGCAAATAATGCTGCGGAGGATAGTACGTCCTTGCCGCGAGCCTCCACATCTGCTGCGTAAGGCGCATCGTTGATTAATTCTAAATCGCACTTATCGGTTACGTTGTAGCGATTGGAGCGTCTAAGCCTGCCGCTTATGTCGCGATATGAGCCGTTAGCCTTGGCGTGCGCTACCGCCTCTTGTCCCACTCTATTTACTTCTGCCTTGACCTGTTTGAAGTGTTCCTCAAAGGCGGCATCAACGTCAGAGAAATCAAAAGTACATTTCACCATAGTATAGGTAGTTGAGGGTTTTCATTCGCAGCACACGACCTTGACCTCGGACAGAGCCGTCACGTTTCAGGCAGCGCACATAGTCGCCAGGCTTCACGGCTACATTGTCGGCCTCAAACACCACGTGGAACTCGGGGCGCACTACCTTACCGTCAGCAGCCATCACCTCTCGGTCGGAGTTGTTGTCGCAGCGGCATCGGCAAATGTCCACCCACTCTTCGGTATTGGCGTTTGTCACTTCACGACCGAACTCGTCCAGTGGCTGTTCGGTGGTCAGTCGTCGTTGTAGTAAATGAGGAGCGTAGTGCATCACCAAATATTGCTTCGGTTAACGATTGAGCTTACCCCGAGCATGCCCAAGACTTCGGGGTCGGGAGTAAGGTTGTACTTGCGACACAGCCACTGGTAGTACTTCCCTACGGCTGCAAAGTCCCACGACATAGAGAACCCATTCTCGCTTACGGACGTTTGTCGCGGAGCCAAGATTAGTTCCTCCAAGGCGATAGCCATAGCCTGTCCTACTTCATTGAGGGAGTACTCGGATATATCAGCATCGGCTGTTATACCAGAGTTGGTAACTATGTCATAGAACAGAGCCTCGGATACGCCAAAAGCCTTGAACTTGTTGGTGATATACTCGCGGACGGTCATTTCCTACGTGACTTCTTCGTACTTGCGACTTCTGGTGCAGGTTCAGGCTCGGCTTCGATAGCAGGTGCCACCTCGGCAAACATATCCGTGTCGGGAGTTGGCTCGGGTTCGGGGACAATCTCAACCAAGCCACTAGCAACCATATTGGCTACTCGGGCTTCGTCGAAAGAGTGTTCCTCACCAGGCTGATACACGACATTGCGGTCGTACTTGTCCTGAATGGTGCGGAGAATTTTTACCTTGGTCATGCTACGGGGAGTGCTTGGGTATCAAGAGTGTAGATGCGGTCTACGTTGTTGAGGATAGGCAGCACCATAGCCTGCGAGGAGGTGAACTCACGGAGAGGTTCGTTGGTGGCGTACTTAGACACGAGGATATAGTCATCAACGGTCTGGTAGGTCACGTCAGCCACAGGGCGAGTAGCTTCGGCTACGGTCGTCCAAACGAGTGAACCAAGGATTTCATCGCACACGAAGGTCATCATGCCACGTTGCCAAGGAGAGTGGGTCTGTTTAACGCCATTCTTCTCGGTCTTAATCTTGCGTGCCACGCGGTGTACGCGGATATTCCATTTGGTGAGGAAGATTTGCGACACCTTGTCGAGGTCAAGCACAGGAATGATAGAGCCAGCACCAGTAGCCACGCCTTGGTTGAAAGCGTATTGGCCGCGCACTTGGTTGTTCTTGAACAGCAGGCCGAGGGCTACGTCGTCGAGGTACACGTCGGTGAGGACGTTCTGGTCGTCAATAGACTGGTCAACGAGCTTTTGAATGTCGTCCAGAGGGGTTGCGTCAGCGTTTTCCCAACCGTGGTCTACCTTGAACTGGTTCTTTTCGTAGAAGTTCATGTTGATGCGGACACCAGTGCCGTTGTTGTTTTCGGACACACCTATGCCAGTGGAGAGTTCGGAAAGCAGGAGGTCTTCGATGCGCTCCCATACGCCCTCAATAACGCGCGGAGCTTCGGCGAAGATAGCGTCGATGATGCGAGCCAAGGGCATGTTTTGGGCAATCATAGCGTCCACGTCCTTCATCTGCTTTTCGGTCAGATATACCTTCATACCCATTTTGGGAATGGTGCCTTGGGCGGTTTCAATGGTGTCGCGACTTTTGAGGGGGAGTTCGGAGTCGAGTGACACCACGTCAGCGGCTACGCGAGTGTATTCAGCCAGTACGGAAGCCCAGCGACCGTCGGCAGAGAACATGGGTTCAAGCACGTCCTTGAACAGATAAGGCAGGGTCTTGGTGCGCTTTTCGTTCAGGCGTTCAGCAATAGCGGTAATCAGTTGAGGGAAGAACCGCTGTACATATTCAAAATAAAGTGACTTTGTAACTCAGATTAAGATTTAAAGGTTAAGCATTGATGTCTTCCACGCCAGTGATGCCTGCGAGGAAACCAGCAGGCAGGGGAGCGGGGAGGAGTTGAGTGTTCACTACGCCCATGGTCATGATAGCGGCTGCGGGGTTATCTTTGAGGATAGAGCGATACAGCACGCCAGCATAGGCTTCGCCAGTGGAGAGAGCCTTATAGACGGTAGCACCAGCATTGGTGGTTACGCCAAGGGGCTTGTAGACGGTTTCACCGTTCTTAGTGGCGGTGATGATAACGTGACCTGCGTTTACTACGTTATCGTTATGCTCGGAGAGGTCGAGGGTGCGACCGCCGGGGATACCAGCAAGGTATTTGACAATCACAGTGGAGTCATTGCCAAACACGATTTGTTCTTTTTTCTGTTCGATGTTGTGTTTCATTATTTCACGAGTTTGTTAGCCATAGCCTGCACGTCATCTGCGGTAGGTTCGCCATTGGTAATGGGGAACGCCATTTGGCGGCTTGCGTAGGGCAGTTGTTGGGTTTTGATGTTGTTGGCCACCTTTTGTAGTGTTTCGGAGATAGCGACTTCATCTGCATCGGAAGCGAACACGAAGCCCTCATCGACACGCCATTGGGGGATATTAAGTTCCTTGACCTTAGCGTCAATGAAGTTCTTGCGCTCAGTTTTGGCTTTCAGGAGCTTAGCCTCCTCGTTTTCTTTTTGCAGAGCTTCGCAGTTGCCTTTGAGAGCAATGGTGGAAGTCATAAGGTCGTCGTATGACTTCTGCATAGCTGCCATTTTGTCGGCATACTGCTTATTGTGGTTTTCAGTAGTCTCCACAAGTTTCTGCATTTGAGCCTCATAGGCTGCGAGTTTGTCGGCATAGGCCTTTTCGCGAGCCTCACCCATTTCACGCTCCTTGTTCATCAAAGCAACAAGGTCGGTGGGAATTTGTCCTGATTGCAGCAAGGCGTTGCGCTCGGCATCTGCTTTGGCTTTTGCATCGGCTTCTTCCTTGGCTTTCAATGCAGCGGCAGCATCGGCTTTTTCCTTAGCTTCGAGTTCGGACTTGGCTTTGGCTTCTGCTTCTAATTTCACTCTTGCCTCCTCTTCCGCCTTAGCCTTAGCGGCAGCGGCATCTTTTTCTGCTTTTTCGCGAGCGGCAATCTCCTCGGCGTGTTTTTTGCGTTCTTTTTCCAGCGCATCATTCACGCGTTTGTCGTTGAGTTTCTGCATTTCTGCAAGGTCACGTTTCTGCACGGCTACGACAGCGTCAATATTGTCGTCAGTTACCAGACCCGTAGCGGCCAATGACTCTGCACGAGCCATTAACACTTCATCTCCTAACCCAAAAGACGGATACTCTTGTTTTAGTTTTGCAAAGATTTTGGATTTCATTGTTGTTATTAAGTTTGTTACGTGAGCAAAATTAAGGCTAAGTGCAAATATAGCGCGGATATTAGGTGTAAATTTCACGACTTAGAGCGAATTGTCGTAACAAAGTGACTTTTGTTTGTTCAGGAATGGGCTGTATGTGGTATCTTTGTAGCAGTAAGGGGTGGTTCCCTCTCAAAGAAGCACTTCGGTTTTTGGGGTTTTATGGGCTGGGGTATTTCCTGGCGGGAAAAAGGGTTCTCTTTCAGGAACTCTTTTTTTTTGTGCATAAAAAAGTGTGCCGCGTTTCACAACGAAGCACACGATTACATCATACTATTTACCCTATGTTCATTGGCATTATCAAGCCAAGTATATCTACATTCTTCTCGGTAGTGGTGGGGCGTAGCACCACTGGACGAGAAGGGTTGGTTAGGAGCATCTGCACCTCTTTTGCGTCAATCGCCGACAGCATATCTTTGAGTTGACTGGCGGATAGTCCCACGGTGAGGTCGCCACCATTGGCAGTGCACACGACCACCTCCGAAGCTGACACGTTGTAGTTAATGTCGCTTGCCTCAACGCGCAGTGCATCATCGGACACATAGAGCTTAATCAAGGGATTGAGTTGGTTAGCGCAGATAGACACGCGTCCAATGGCATTGCCAAACGTCAAGCGGTCAACCAATACCTGAACACTGCTGTCTCGGGGAATTACGCGTGTATAGTCGGGGTAGTTACCCTTGACGCGCACAGAGCAGAGTGAGAGTTTGTCACTGGCGAACAGAATGTACGAGGTGGTGACTATCACACTGACGTAGCCCTCCTTGGAAAACATATTTTTGAACAGTCCCACCGACTTGGCAGGCAGGATAAACTTCCCCTCGCTCATGCCAGAGATATTGCGGTCGGTATAGGCTGCCAAGACCTTAGTGTTGGTGGCCACAAAGGTTACTTCGTTGGGTCTCACGTCCCACAATACGCCTATCATCATCGGGCGCAGAATGTCGGTGCCCATAGCATAAGCCACGCTATCCATAGCCGCTACGGCGGAGGTTGCAGGTAGCTGCATAGTTAACTCCACGTCCTGGGCGTTGGTCACAGGATTGGGAAAGTCGGCCGCCGACTGCGTAGGTAGCGAATACTTGCGCTTGTCGTACTCTATCAGCAGAGACTTCTTCTCGGTCAGGGTCAGTTGCAGCGAGCAGTCGCCCATGGCTTTGAGGAGTTCAACCAAACGCTTAGCCTCTACGCAGAACTCGGCGGAAGCGTCGGTATTCACCTCGGCACTTGCGGTCAACACATTCTCCGTATCTGTGGCGGTTACGGTGAGCATTTCGTTTGCAATGACGAAGCGATAGCATGAAACGATAGGAAAGGCTGACTTGTTGGGGATAACCTTACCAGTGGTAGTCAGCAGACTTAGTAAAACCTTGGAATTGATTGTTAGTTGCATAGTTATTTACCAGTTGAGCCAGAACCATTTGCGCCGCGGTCGGAGTCGGGCAGATTGTCTACGGCCGTGAAACTTACTTTGGGCAGAGGGAGAATTACAAGTTGAGCGATGCGGTCGCCGACCTCATACACCTGAGGTTCAACAATAGCAGGGTGGTTCTTGACGTACTCCAAGGTGGGTTTGAACTTAGCGGATATTTCGCCATGGAAGCCCGCGTCTATCACACCTACGGAGTTGGTCAGAACCAAGCCGTACTTGCACAGCGAGGAGCGGGGAAAGATAAGCCCCGCGTAGCCTTCGGGAATGTCTACGGCTATGCCAAAACCATAGACCAGATTGCCTTGTTCGTCATAGTGGCGTGATGTAGCCGTTAGGTCAAAGGCTGCATCAGCGGAGTAGGCCTTGGAAGGCATCTTGCTCTCGGGACGGAGCGGTTTTACATTGATGTCCATAAGAAATCGTGTAAGGTTTGATTGATAAAATGTTCGAGGTCGGTGAGGGTGGAAACCTCTTGTTGGGCCACCACCTCATTGCCCATGTGGACAGACGCGGAATAGATGTCGGGAGCGGTGCGCACTAATGCCAGGGTGGCGTTCAGGGAAACAAACCACGCCTTGTCACCGTTTCCCAAGTGCTGATTAAACCCCACGTCCGTCAATGTTGCAGCGGAAAGTTGAATGTCGGAAGTCATTTGCAGTCAACGGCTTTAAGCAACATAACATGTTCGGCGGTGGCGCGGTGGTCGGCTTCCAGTGCATCGAAGAGGTCAGTTACGACTGCCTCCCCGACACACTTAGCCAGTATGCGTCTTGCCTTGCGTTTGTCTGCTTTGGACAGAGCGAGATACTGTTCTACGGTCATTCGTTGGGTGCTTTGGTTAGTCCGTGGTATTTGAGGGCAGCTTCGCGCACCTCCTCCAGCTTGCGCACGGCAGCGGCGACCGTGCAGGAGGCAGGTATGTTCACGATAGGATAGTTCTCGCACAGGAGGTATAAACCGCCATTACGTTCACATAGAGTGAACCTATTTTTCACATTCTGAATGTACCTCTCTTGGAGGGTGCTGTTATGCCTTGTTTTGGCGGCACGGATAGCGTTGATTAAGTAGTTGAACATTGCTTTGTAAGTGTTTGAATTGTTGGGGATTTATGTTAGTTCGATTGTTGCGATAATTGCGAGGGATTTGAAGTGGTTGTTTGGGGTGTTTTTTTAGGTTGTTTTCAGGTGGATTTTGAGATGAATTTGATGGTGAATTTTGGCGGGCTGCGAGGTGGATATTTGAGAGCCAATTTGGTGAGCTTGTCAAGCAGGCGACTGACGTAGTCGGTTTCTTTCTGGCCGCCTTTCTCGTCCTCCAAGCGGTTGTAGGGGTCAATGACCAGAGCTTTGATGCCCTTGCGGCGCACCAGATACTTCGCTTTTTCGAGGATAGTATCTACTCGGGAATTTTCGGGCAGAATGAAGAAAAAGTTTTTGTTGATGTGAGCCTTGGCCTGAATGTAGGCAGGAGACGATAGTTCAGACTTGCTGAAAGCCCGACCTGCGAACTTGTCTATCAGTTTGCGAAGATGATATTTCAGTGGTTGGTTTTCGGGACTGAAATAGGCAAAGCGCCAGCCATAGCGGATATTGAGACGCTCGGCTATCTCGTCGATGAACTCTGACTTGCCGCTGGTAGGATAGCCAGTGACCAAGCAAAGTCGTTTGGTTTCAAAGCTGATGTACTGGTCAACGTTGTCGTGTCCAATTGTCACGCCTTTTTGCAGGCCATGCTCGTACATTGCGTCCAGTTCCTCCTCAACGTCCGAGAGGGTGAAGATACCCTCAATCTTGATTTCGGGTGATTGTTCCAAGCACTGACGAAGACTTTCCTCGCCATGAGCCACCAAGTGCTCGTTAGCGTCCTTGCTGTCGTCACCGAATGTCACCACGCGGCATCTCTCTGCGCCAAATCGGCGGATTAACTCTCCGCGCAGTTCAACGCCCTTGGTGTCGGTGTCAACAGCGATGTAGATTGTTTCCTTGTCGTCGAAGTAGTCTGCCATGAAGTTGTCGAGATAGGCAAGGTTCGCATTAGCCCCATTGGGAACAGATACCACCCATGGCAGTCCAGCCTCATGGAAAGAGAGCGCGTCCATTTCGCCCTCGGTGATGATGCACTCTGGCTGCCCCTTGATAGCGTCGATGTTGTAGGGAATGAGTTCGGCACCAGAGCAGAGCTTGAAACACTTGTCGCCAGTGCGGAACTTCGTGTTGACCAGCTCGCCGTTGAGGTAGTAGTTGAACTGCACGGTATTGACCTGCGTTTGCTTCTGCGGCATCCATTCCTGCCCCTCGGTTACTTGAAGGGCTTGGAGTGTTGCTTGGCTTATGCCGCGACTTGCGAACCACACGAGCGCATTTTCGCTCATCGGGGTCTGTGGGCGTGGGGTGGGGCGGGTGAACTCGGGCTTTTGGTCGGCAACGGAGGCTGGTCGCGTCCATTGCTGCTGCCGACGTGCCCATTCACGTTTCTCCTCGTCGGTGTATTTGAGGCTGCCTTCCCAGCCGCAGTAGTGACACTTCCACACGCCCTTGTCGATGTTGACAGAGAGCGAGCGGTCGTTGTGGTTCTTGCGCCGGTCACGGCAGGCAGGGCAGAAGCACTTGACGTTGCCGCGCTTAAACCCTTTGGGGAGGTCTATCCCGTAGTTTTCAAAAGTTTCCATTGAGTTTTGAGCTTAGGTCGTTTGGTTCAGATGAAGTCAACCCACATTGGATTGAGGCCACTCTGCCAGTAGTGTCCTTTGCTTGGACGAGGGGGTGCATCGTTTGGCACGATAACGTCGCTTTCACTGTATCGACGGTTGCCGTTGGTATCGAACCATTCATCTACGCCAAGGCTGGGGTCTTTGTGAGCGTCAAAGGTTTTCAGGCTGTGGAGAATTGTCATGGGGTCGACTGCACCGTAGAACTTGCCGTATTCGCCCCATTTGAGGCGCTGGACGAACAGCATGAACTCCGTGAGCCTGTAGTGGGGGAGCACACTGAAAATCATTCTGGCGGTTTGGCTGATTTGCGCCACAGAGAGCTTCTCCTTGCAGACCAAGAACTCCGAGAGTTCGAATAGTTGGATTTCCAGCCACGTTTCTGCCACGTCCTTGCCGAAGACTTCTGCCACAAGTTGAAGGCTTGGAGTGTTGCCGTAAAGGCACTTCTTCCAGTCTTCGCAGTAGGTAACTTGTTTGTCGGGAGCGTAGTCCGCCAGAAGTGCAATCGACGTTGCGTAGCGTTGGCGTAGCTCAGTGCCAGTCATGAGGGACACTGGGTTCTGGGATATCGCCTGCGAGCTTATTGCAGACGTGCTGATACAATTCGGCTTCGCGTTGAGCCTTGCTGGATTGAGAATTTGTTGTTCCATAGGGTTTGTTATTTGGGTTGTTGGTTCTGTTGTCATAGTTGCCTTCAAGCACCTTGGGGAAGTTGTTGGGACTCATCAGCCAGTCGAAGGTAGCGATAAAGCTCTTGTTGCCGCCGCCATTGAGGAAATTGCTTTGGACGGCCTTGCGCACCACTTCGGCAAGTGCCTCCCTGCCGTGCTCACGTAAGCGAGCCTGCAAGGCAGCTTTGCGTTTGCCTTGGACGCTGCGGATATGGGGGATTTGGGAGTTGTGTTTGTCGATTTCGCTGTTGAAGAACTTTTGGAACGCCTCGACATCAAGACTGGCGGCTTTTCCTCCCTCAACAACCTCAACTGGCTCAACCACCGCCACAGCGTCCTTTGCCCCAAAGGACGTAGAGGCTACGTTAGTAGACTCTTGTTTTTTTTGTCTGGGGTTAAGACTACGTTAGTAGGATTAACCTTAGACAACGTTAAGACTACGTTAGTAGGATTAACATTACTATTCGTATCCACTAAGACTACGTTAGTAGGATTAGGTTCTAATCTATTCGTATCTATTCGTATCGTATCTGTTCTGTTCATATCGGGTTTTTGTTGCCCAATGTCGGTTTTTTCTACCGAAGTCGGTTTTTTGCCTTTTTGTTGGTTTTCTGAAACCGACTTCGGTTCTTGGGTTTTCTTTTTGGGGCGACCTCCTTTTTTGCCGTTCTGTTGACCACGTTCCACGGCGTTTTCATACAGCCTCGTGTCGTGGTCAATATTCTGCTGCACAGCGTAAAACAAGCCCTCCGCCCGACCACTCAACTCTGGGGTTGTGCCGTGTTCCACATAATGGAATATTGCGTCATAGAACGCGAGCCTTTCTTCGTTTGTTAGGTGACTTGCATATCTTGCCCACGTAAGATATGCGAAAAATCTATTTCTTGCCATGTATTTAGTGGTTATAATGATTTAGAATTTGTTCGTGGAAATCAGCTCGGAGGTCGCGATAGGCTGCCTCAAAGCTATCTTCGTATTTGAGTATACACCTTGCTTTGGCAAGCAAACTACGCAATTGGTTGTCAGATAGCGACAGGGCTTTCGCAATGTCGGTTGTGTCTACGCCTAACACATAGGCAACAAGTGCAAACATACACCGCGCATAAACCCGCTCGCGAATGTAAGGACGAGTGCCTGTTATGCTGGATTTAGGTACGCCATAAGTAGCAGCGCACTTAGTGGCGAGGGGGGCTAAAACCCCTTGAAAGGGTGATATTGTTTTCGAAATCATGCCGCAAAGTTAAGTATAAAACTTAATACAAAGCAAGGATTAAATCTTTATTTAACAGATTTTAACATGTATCGGCATGAAAAATACTTTGTGTATTACGGATTTTTCGTATCTTTGCAGCATGCAAACCTCAGTAACGCATTCCAGCAAGCGCAGCAATAAGCCAATCTTACCCCTGCTAATCCGCGTCCCTGTTCCCAAATACAGAGCAGGACAAGTAGTGATTGTGGGGGATTGTGGCGTACTTCCTCACTCAGAAAACTTAGGGCGCATACTCATAGCTGGCGATAGCCGCTACTTCGTGCAACTAATCGACTACGACGGATATGTCTTGGCTGATGAAGCTGACATATCCTCCCCTGTTGAAACAAAGTGTGACGACCGTAGTAAGGTTGATATCGTGTTCTTTGGCGACGGAGAGATAGCCGAAATTACGCTGTGCCACTTGCATCAGTTGGGATATAACATCGTAGCCGTAGTGACCAATGCCGACCGTCCAGGTAGGCGCAAGCAGGCACCCAAACCAACTCCCGTCAAGGTCTGCGCCGAAACGTTAGGGCTGAAAGTGTTGTATCATGGCGACGTTGTGGCTAATCCCCAAATACTCCCATTCGCGGATATTGGAGTTATCGTAGAGTTCAAAAAGCTCCCTGCATCGGTATACCATTCTCCGCGTTTTGGGTCGGTCAATCTGCATCTATCCCTACTTCCCTCGCTTAAAGGCGCCACGCCTGTATCTGCGGCTATCAGGCAGGGGCTGGAATATACTGGCGTGACTATCTTTGACGTTAACGACGATATCGACAGCGGAGGCATCTATGCCAACTATGCCGTGCGGATTAATCCCGATGACACCGCTACGAGATTAACCTCCCGACTGGCAGCCGCAGGTGCAGCCCTAATGGACGACACCTTGCTGCGCATAGCCACTGGACGCGCTCCCATGACCCCTCAGCGCGACTTCGTGTGTGATTACCTAATACCCTCCTACACCCCCAAACACACCACGGCCAACAGGTGCATCGACTGGAAACAGCCTGCCGAGGAGGTTCTGCGTTTCATACGCTCACTCTCCACGCGTCCTGGCGCACACACAAGGTCGCTTTCCTCCGATAGTCCTGCGTATATTAGAGTGCTATCCGCTGAGCTGGTAGCCAAGAAGAAAACAATTTTCTGGCCGGGGACGATGATGAGCGGTGATGACGGCGGCCTGTACTGCGTCTGTGGTGGCGGCGATGTGATAAGATTGAATAAGATACAACTTCCTGGTGGTCGCCCTATGACTGGCAAGGACTACGTCAACGGCTGCCAAGGAACGGTTTTTTGCGTATGTGATTAGAGATTGGAATAAAGCATTCTTGAATATGATGAAGGCGACCGTCCGTGAGGATAGTCGCCTTTGCTTTGGTGGCCTAACGCGGGGGATTATAGGCGGATACTCAATTCCCTGAGAGCCTCGTTGATAGATATGCAGCGCACGCCAAACGCCTTGCACACGTCGGGTATCTTGATTTTGGTACTTCCTTGTCCAACAGACGTTTCATAGGTCACTATGGTATATCCGCCACTCATAGCCTTTGCTACGAGATATGGGTCTGCAACTTTGCTGTTTGCAAAATGTGACTTCTCGATGCAACTAAACACAGCACTTTGCGCAGCCCATTGCTGAATACGGCTATATTCCCCGATAGAGTCAGCGGTAGTCGCATACAATTCTCGCTGCACATTCTGTCGCAACCAATTCACGAGCGGAGCGTCCTGAATTTCATCTCTCACCTTGTCGATGATAACGAAATTCCCTTGCGCGATTTGGTCAACCAACGCGCCCCAATACGATACATGAATATCCATTGGGTAATGCACTTTGTGGCCAGTGATGAATATGTTAGTGTCAATTAGGTATTTCATTAGCCCTGATTGTAAATAACCTGGTCAAAGGATTTGCCATGCAGCCCAGTTAAGCGATACGCCTCATCGTGGAGGAGGTAGCCACTACTAACCGCTGTGCCTACATATCCGCCAAACAATGCGCCAACACGCTTGGTCGCGACCTTGTAGAAGTCGCCCCTGCCCGATGCGGATTTGGGCGTGTTCTTCCACTCCAACTTGTATTGATTGTAAAACTCGCGATATTCGCCAAAGGATAGCAAGCCTAATGCGTAGGCGCGTCTTGCAATGACCAGTCGGCTAACCTTAAACCGGCTCGCACACTTCTCGATTGAGCCACCATACGTCTCAAATTGGGAAACAAGTAGAGCCTTCGGGACAAGGAACGTAGCCGCAACTTGGTCGCAGAACGCCTCCTCATCGTTACCGATGTCCTCAATGCCACCAAATCCCGCGCTTACGCCCAACAATAGGTGGGCAAACTCGTGGATTATGGTAAATAACTGTGCACTCTTTGCATCACCATTATTCACAAAGATGAGAGGCGCAAACTTGCTTACAAGGGCAAAGCCGCGACACTTCTCCACGGATAGTTTGCGTTGAGTGCTATGGCCAACAATGCCATTAAAGGAGGTTATTACGCCCAGTTCCTCCACACGCTGTGCAATGCGGTTTACAGCAGCTGCAGAGGTCTTTTCTGAGAATAGCCAATCCTCCTCCAAGTCGAGCAACGTGCGCATTTTAGCGACGACATTACTAACTCCTTCACGAACAGACATACTACCCACAAATGGCAATTCCCGACCGTCTAATTGGTCTTGAATATACTCCTCCGCCCATTCCTGACGATATAGCATTGCCTGGACGGTTTCGTAAATGTTTAAGTCAAGTGTAGAAGCCGTAGATGTTCCCCGAAATAGAGGTATTGGCATAACCTCCTTGGGCGGAGTATTCAAAAAGAGATACCCGTAAGGCACGTGCATACTACTGGCAAAATCTTCCAGTTGGCGCACCGTCGGGAACTTCTCGCCTTCAATCCATTTCCGCACCCGACTGTTCTTGCTCAAATACGCATCAACGCTGTATCCTGCGCGCTCTATCGCCCAGAGATACATCGTCGATTGTATGTTATCAATTCGTGTAGTCATAAGTCGCAAAACGGTAGGAATGAGGCTCTTGCAATGAATTATTCACCGCAAAGATACATTAAATTATTAATATATGCAAGTTTTTGAGGAGATTTAACCGATACTGGGCTTAGGAAACGACTTGCGACAGGACGCGAACAGCGCGGAACATACAGCGTATGTCGCAGAGCTGGGCATACTCCTGCTCGGGGAAGTCGGGATTATCGGAGCCTAAGAGGAGGAAGTTTTCCTGCGCCAGGCGGTTTTTGATTATGCGCTTGATGACGAAGCGGTCAGCGTAGGCTATGACTACCACGCCATGTACGGAATGCCAGCGCGTGGGGGTTACTTCCTCGCATAGCACCTTAGCCCCGGAGTGGAGTTGGGGTTCCATGGAGTCGCCATTTATCTGGAACGCGCAGTTAGTTTCGGAGAGATACTCGTGAGCGTCAGGGAGTACGCCCATATACTCGGCCTCCTCATTACCAGAGCCGCAGAACTCGCGGAAGGAGGCGGAGGGTTTGAGGTCGAAGAAGCGCACTTGCACTAACTGCTCCTGAATAGCAGGCACTACGCGTCCTAAGGGCACAGCCGTATCTCCGCCGCCAGCTTTCAGCATCGCCCCCTCGCCAGTCATCAGCCAGTGTGGGTTGATTTCTGGGAATACGGCAAGGATATTGTCTCTAACCTCAGCGGAGAGGATTTGCATACGCCCCCTCATCAGTTCCCGAACGGCACCCGATGTTAGTCCCAATTGCGCGGCAAAGCTGCTAATACTCCTGCCCGAACGCTGATGTAAGGCGTTAATACGGACACTTAATAGTGACGAGGTTGTGGGGTTTGTAGACTCACCTTGGTTATAACTTTTTATAATAGCCTGCTCCTGCTCCATATCAATCATTTCGCCCTCGCCAGTTGCAAGCCAATTATCATTAAGTTGTGGATAGTGCAGTTTTATGCGGGCTATCATACTGCTCGTTAGTGGGCGTTTACAGTTGATTATCGGGCTTATAGCTGCCTGCGACGTACCAAGTGTTAAGGCGAACTTAGAAAATGAAATCTGCAAATATGCAACAAATTCTCTAAGTCGTTGTGCAGCAGACAATAACGTATCGTTGCTCATTAAAATATAACTGTTAAAATGTTAAATAATGTTAAATATTATGAATTTATTTGGTGGATTTAGAAATATGTTATAACCTTGCACTCGAAATCAACATTAACAACTTAACAACATATCGATTATGAACGCCTCTATCAAGAACCAACTCAAAACCATCATGAACCTCGCTTGGCAGTTCGTCAAGCAAAACGGCTTCACCATGTCTGACGCTCTTAAATGCGCGTGGGCAAACATCAAGCTCAAAGCGTGCCTCGCCTCTGGCATCGTCTGCTTCACCTTTCGCAAGGTAGACGGCTCGCTGCGTCAAGCCTTTGGCACGCTCGCAAACACCCCTGCAACCGCAAATAGCGGTCGCAAACCAAACGACAAGGTACAAACGTATTACGATACCGAGAAACAAGAGTGGCGCTGTTTTAAGAAGTGTAACTTAATTTCAGTGGGCTTCTAACTCACCGATACTCGCAACGGCTCGCCACAATGGGGGCAAACCAAACTAACGCCCCCTGCTGGCTCGTCGGCAACCAATTCAGAAAGCGTAACGCCTATAATGTCTGCAATCTCTCTTAGCTTCTTGACACCAGGGTTATCAGACCGCAACAAGGCAGAAATTGACTGCTGGCTCATTTCAGGCTGCATAGCTTTTCTAACCTGCTCTAAGGTAAAACCTCGCTCTTTGATTTTTTGCTTAATATTCATACGCAATGTAATTAGACTGCAAAGTTACTAATAAAACCAATACCAAACAAATTAAGTTTTGTATCTGCAAGCCACAAAACAAACTTAATTTTGTTAAACTTTGTTAAAATACAAAAAAAAATTTGTCAAACACTTGCACAAACAAAATATAATTTGTAACTTTGCAGCATCAAAACGATATTAACAACTTAACAAATAACTCACCGATATGACCTACAAATATTTCACCCCTGAACAAGTCGCTGAAATCAAGCAGCAACTGAACCACCTGCTTGAAACCACTATCACCGACTATCTCAACAAAGAACTTGATAAATATGGCGGCTTTGGCCACGATATTGTCGAAGTCAGAATTGACGCTATACCTAATGCGTCTCTCAAAATATCAATCGAAATTACACCTAACGAGGTAGAATGCGAATATTGCGACGTAGACGAATATGGCCGAACCTACCCTCACACTACAAGCTATTTCGACGGCTTCGAATATGACGATATATGCCTCGAAGAAATCTTGCCCGATGACGAAGATGAAGAAATCAACTACGACTTCGTGAAAGAACTTGAAGATATAATCAACAGCATCTAACCCCCTGACCCTAACCCCTAACCCTATGGCAAATATTCAAATCACCAACTGGCCTGTTGAGGCTATGTGTGGCTACAAGCCCAAAACCACTTTTTGGCAAGACTTCTGCATTGCAGACGCTTTCGGCGCAAATGCCGTCAAAGATACCTACCGCCGCGCCTTTCGCGACTGGCACACCAACACCGAGTACATCACCGAGTTGGTAATGGTACTTAACCATAAAATATGGCAACATTACGAAGCCAAAAACCGCGACTTGGCTTACATCTATGACCAACTATGGCGCGAACTTGACGACTGGTGCCGCGACAACCTCACTGGCGAAGCTGCTCAATACTACTTTGAGACAACAGACTAAGCTATAACAGCGTGGGCGGCTAACCACCGCCCACCATAAACCCAAACAACCCAACCCAACTCACCACATTAACCCGCCCAATCAAAAACGCCCTATGAACACTTTAATGGCCGCACAAATGCGCGTTGTATCTGACCTTGCGCGCACTATCTTTGAAGATGACTTCCTCTACCTTGGCTGTGATGCCGCCAACCTGCTTTCTGACCACCCCGAAGATACTAAGTTTTGGGTAGTGGCTGACCTGGGACCACACCCCTGCGACCTCTCTGCTCACTTACCTCTTGACCAACTCATAACCTACCTATACACCGAACACGCCGCCTTTCTCGCTGGCGTTGACGAAGATGACGACTAAACCCACCGCGCCCCCTGCACTGGGGGGCGCAATCTAACACCCAAATAACACCCCCGACAAGATGAAAGATTTAACCGAAACCCTCATTTTTCGCAGAGAGTGGTACGAGGCGACAGAAGGACTTCCTAACAATATACGTTTGGCTATCATTGAAAGCCTATTTAACGCAGCATTTTACGGCGCTACAGTCGACATTCCATTCATCAATGCACTCATCACTCCGTGGCTCAAACGCATACGCAAAGACCGCGAAGCATACGCCCAAAAGATGAACAGCGACCGCAACGACGATAGCTACTACACCCCCTATACCGAAATCAAGCAACTACCATACTAACTATGACCGCCACCGAGAACCGCATATCCGACATCGTAGCCACTGCCGCAAGGCAGAACCGCGAACTAAGATTTCTTGACCTCAAACGGCAAAACCCCGACCGCGTCTATATCTTCCGCGTGGGCGACTTCTGCGAGTGCTACGCCCAAGACGCAAAGTTCGTTTCCGAACTCACAGGGCTTGCGCTATTCTACCCCGAAGGCTTTGCTCTGGTCGGCTTCCCTTATCAAGCCATAGTGGACTATCTTCCACAGATAATCAACGCGGGCAAAAACGTCTGCATCTACGATACGTCCAGCCCCCTAAACAAGCCACAGCAATGAACAACGCCATACCACAGCTCAAACGCCAGCAGGCCGCCGCAGCATGGGCGCAAGTGCACCGCTCCGCCGAAAGCAAAGAAATAGCCACCCGCGCCTTTTTGGCCGGGTGTCGGTGGGCAGAGTCACAAATCGAAATGGACCAGCTCCTCTCCGAGCCTCACGGCTTGACCGCCTCAACCTTGACCGCGAACTCCTTGCCGCAATGAGGGCACACGACATCACCAGTGCAGTCACACTCCTTAGGCGAGCGAAACAACTGCCACACAGGCACGTCCAGCACCTCTGCAATAGCCGCAAGCTTTTCAGGCGTTGGGAAGCTCTTCCCACTCACCCAGTAACTAACCATAGGTTTGGTAACGCCCACACGCTCCGAGAGTTCAATCGACGTAACCCCCTTGGCTTTCAAAATCTCTTTTAGATATAACAACATTTTAATTTGAATTTGACTGCAAAGTTAAGCAATATTCCAACAGTACCCAAATAATTAAGCCAGAAATTAAAACGCCATTTTGTTAAAGTGTGTTAAAATTAAAAAATAAGTTTATTTTTATTTGCGTATATTAAAATAATATTGTAACTTTGCACCTGTAAAACGATAACAAAAAACCTAATGACAATGAAACTGACAAGAAGAACCAAAGTAATGCTCTACAAGGCTGCTAAGCAATTGCTGATATGCGCTGCCTGTGCTGCCTGCGTCTACGCCCTGGTGGTGTTCATGTTTGTTGCAGATGCAATGGGCATACCTATGTAATTAAGCCGATTTAATAACCCTCTAATAAGTCTACAAGATGACCTATTTAGAAAAGTACGGCTTTGTATGCAACATTCTGCTCAACGCTGTGAGCGATGAGCAAGATTGCACACTAAGCGTTGACGACCGCCAACACGCCTTGACTGTGAAAATAACAGTCGTAAGCAAAGAACACGACCACCCACGCCTGCCGATTGGGCTAACTCGCAAATTCGGGGCTATTTATGAGCTTATGAGCAAAAGCCCTGACATTTACGCCTGCATCAACGACGACGGCAAGGTGGCTTTAAACATCGAGTACACTTTCGTTATCTAAAACCGCCCACCACCTCTCTCCTCGCTCATAGTTCAACCACAAACCCTACCTACATATGACAGACGCAACATCCACACCCCTGAACTATGGCGAGTGCATCACCAACCTCCTTCTGCTGGTGCGTAACTCCGCCAAGCAACGCCTCTCTATTCAGGCTATGATAGATAAACTCAAAGAGGCTGACGCGCGCGACCACGTCGCAACTATCGAGCAACTAAACGAGGCTATTGACCTCCTGCGCGATGCCGAAAAGGCGTTCACCGAAGCAATACATTCTCTGGTAGCCACCGAGGCTTACAACTGCATCTAACTACACTTCCCTCTCCCCTCACCCTCTTTTCATGTGATAATGATTGGTTTATAATTGTTAATGTGAGCTATTTCAAGCTATGATTGGCGTCCTACGTTGTGAAGCGTGGGGCGTTTTGTTTACCCCACCCAGCAACTCCAAGTGTGCAATCGATTTGCACACAAACCCACTCCAAGCCACTGCCAGAGAAATGCGCCCGCAGGTTAACCCACGAGCGCATCTCCCTAAAAACAATATCAACTAAGCCTGACCCGTCACGGGCTGTGCGGCTTTGTTCACGGTGTGTTTCTCTGTATTAGTGTCTGTATCGGTTGGTGTAGCCGCAGGTGCCTCCTTAGCTGCCTGCATGGCCGTTTGTTTTTCCTGCTCTGCCTGCTTGATGCGCTTAATCTCCGCGTCAGGGTGGTCGCAGATAGCCAGTTGCTCCACTGCCTCTTCAAGTGATAGAACCCCAGCTCCATACAATTGAGCGATTGCTGACCATTGGCTCTGTTTGTCGCTATCAAACGGCTCGGCAAACTCAAAGTCCACGCGCAGTGCATCAAGGGCTGCGCCCTTGGTCGGGTTGAGGAAACGCAGTATGCCAATGACCAGATTGCGCAGACGCGCTACCATCTCCTCATACACCTCTATTCGCCGCTCTCGTTTCATGTAGGCAAGTATCATGCTGTTCTTGATAGCCGTGCCGCTGAGCGTTCCCATGCCCCTAATCTTTTCGAAGTCGAAGTCAGGCGTGAATGTGTCGAATAGTATGCTCTGCTTCAAGTCCTCTTTCTCCGCAGCTCGTAGTCCTGGCGCTTGCGGTGGTTGGAGGTACTCAAAGCGCGATTGTTGTGACGACATCTGTATCAGCTTCCCTGGCATATCCGGGTCTGCAAGGTTGTCTATCACGTCCGCCGTAGCCATTGCTATCGGGTCGCCGTAGTAGTTCACGGTGTCGGCTGTGCGTGAGTCCAGCATCTCCTCGCGCGCAATGCGCTGTTGTGCGCCCTCCCACGCTTTCTCTTGGCGGAAGTATATGGCGTTAATCTTGCCAGTGGGATTGGGATATACCTCCACCTCCCAGCCTACGGCAGCTCGCTTGGTATACACAAGCACGTCTGCGGTTTGGAAGTCCCAGTGCTCAACGCTCTTGCCACCCTCGTTGAGTTTGTAGCCATAGCCAAATGCGGTCATATTCCCATACTGGTCTATCAGGGGGCGCAGGCGATAGCCAGTGGAGCGTGCTAACACAAGCGACTTCACCTTTTGCTCGCTCTCCCCTTGACGGTAGATGTGAAAGAGTAGTGCCGCCTCGGTTTCTGCTCCGGCCAGTCGTTTCACCTCGCGTATGCGGCTGTTGAAGTGCTGCTCTGCAAGGAATGTCTTGAATATGTCAAAGGCTTCATCACTGCCGTCTGCTTTCTTCCAGACAATAGGTCGCCCAAGGAGGAAAAACAACTCCACCTCGTTGATATACTTCTGGCGCGTGCGCGGCAGTTTCTCGGAGATGTAGGGGGCTTCGTTCTTGCGATACTTGTTCGGTCGCTTCATCACTTCGTGGGTCTGCGGGTTATACTCTTTGAGCGCATTGTCCACCTCGTCATCGTGATTGGCAAGCATCAACAGGGCGTGGTCTATATCCTTGTCTAACAGCAGCTGCTGAAACGTGCGCGTAGTACCCACAGAGTTGAGGGTCTTGTTGCGGAAGTAGGTGAGAATTTGTTGCAAGTAGTTGGTCATCGTTAGAATATTGATAGTTTGGAGTGGTCTATTTTGCGCGGTTGTACTATCTGCCCAAGTATATGTCCGCTTAGGTAATAGCGTATAGCGTCCTGCAAGTGGTTGTGGTGGTCTTCGGGATAGTTAACGAAGTTGCCGTCCTTGTCCTTTGCCCATACATAGTTGCGTAGCTCGTCCATAAGGTTGGCACTGCGCTCTGTGACAAAGATGTTGTCAAAGTCCTTCATCTTCTCAATGCCAGCCACAACACTTCCTGCTGGCTTGGCTACTGGGTAGATTATCACACCGCGATTAGCTATCTCTTGTATCAGGCGTGGGTCGGCGGAGTCAGCGTAGACAAATAGCTTGTGCTTGTTCAGTTCGGTGGCTATCTCGGTAATGCCCATGCCTGTCTTGTAACACAGCTCGTCGAGGTAAAGGTCATTGCCAATAATTCCGCAGCGTACAAAGGCAGTGGGGTCGTTGGTGAAGCCCCAGTCGGCACCAATCGCCACTTTCTTGCAGTTGGCAGGGAACTCTTTGACAACGCCCCAGTTCTTGAAAATAGCACCTTCGGCTACGTCTACCCATTGTCCCATGAAGATGTGCGCGTAACGCTCTGGATTGCGCTCTTTCATCTCCTTGGCCGACTTTACGAACTCCTCCGAAAGGTGCTCTACGTTGTCCATGTATGTAGTGTGGATATGCAGCACTTGGGGGTGGGTGGAGATTTGCACTGGCACTCCGTCATACAGTCTCAATTCGTGTGTGTCCTTGATGTATTTCTGGTATATGAAGTGGTTGGAGTCCGTGGGGTTCATCATAATGATGATACGGTTTTGAATACCCGGCTGACGTATGGAGTAGGCTATGGTTTCAAACTCTTTGTCCGAAGTCCATTCCTCCGCTTCATCACACACAAAGGTAGTGATGCCTTGGATTGACTTCAATTTAGCCGTTTGGTTGCCCGAGGAGGTACGCAGACCACGAAACATAATCTTGCTACCAGTCATCAGGTTGTTCACATCGGTGCGCGTAGCCGAGAAATACTTCTGCGTGCCGTCCTTTTCTATCTTCTCCATAAATTCGGGGATTACAGACATAGCTGCAGAGGTCATGGTATAGCGTGAGTATAGCACGTTGTGTACCAGCTTCTCTCCGCCCACTTTCTTTAACTCAAAGGTGAGCCGTTCGATAAACGTAGCCACAGAGAAACTCTTGCCACTGCCACGCCCACCAGTGATGAGGATAATGAAGTGGTCGCGGTCAGTGTACAGAGGGTGATATATTTCGTGATTTTTTATCATTTTATTTGGTAATTCAAGCTTTTATGCGTAACTTCGCGTTGTAAATTGTAAATAGCACCACGCAAGAGATGCGTTGCTCTATTGTAGAATATCCAAGATAAAAGGAAGTTCCATGAACAGGTGTCCAAATCACTCGCTTTATCAACGCTACAAAACTCCGAGTGGTGTTCGCTCCGAAAGGCTGATGGTCGCAATGTGGTAGCGAGACCGCCTCCGATGCGAGGCGTGAGATTGCAGGTTCGACTCCTGCCTCCTTCCTCCTATTTTTCAAAAGTGTGAATGTCTGTTCACACTTTTTTGTATTTTGAGAGTTTAAACCCATCGCTATCCGATACTCTTGTGGCTGTAATAAAATTAATGATTAAAGATAATATAGTTGCTATTTTATGGTCAAATTTGCATATATTGAAATTTATTAGTAACTTTGCACCGTCCAAAATGATGGTCGCAGGTTTGGTAGCGAGGTTTTCCGAAAGGGCAGCATATAGAAGGTTCGAGTCCTCTCCATTTTGGACTGGGTCAGGTGATTTCACTTGACCCTTTTATATTGCCGCTCTTTCATGTTTATTTTATCCACAACGCCTATCGAAGTGATAGCATTAACCACCTGCTTTTTTAACACGTAGTTGGGCTGTATAATAACCTTTGTCACCTTGCCTTTGGCGTGGCGTGATGCGAATACGTATACTAAGTTGTTCCGCTTAGAGTCAATGTAGACGTTTTTCGGCTTGCCAGTAATATTAACCAACTTCCAGAACTCATCAAAGGGGAGCGCTGCCCCTTTCTCCGACTTTTTGTGGTCGCGGTACTTCAACACCGTATTGTCAGGCAGGAACACATGGTCTGACTTCAACCCAACACCTTTGCGACGCATATCATGAAACACGTCAAGCGGTAGAGAGGATACAAAGTTAGCGCGGCCACGAGGCTTCCCGTCGGTAAGTGTCTTGTTGACAAACCTCTGTACTACTTCGTGGCGCGACCGCTTAGTATTCAAGCCATATAGAAGCGTAGGCTCTCCCATTCTGCTATCCTTTGCTGAAACCCATGTATACCGCACGGGCGACTTTCTTGTCACTATATTTCCTCAAATCGCCTAATTTATCTTTTATATTCATTAGGTATCTATGTTCGATTTCTCGGGTTTTATGAAGTCTTTTTTCTGACGCTGGCCATGCCTCGACAATGAGGCGGTCTATTCGCGCACCCTGCGCGTATATGTCGCTTGCGCTTTTCATTCTTTGTTTTGCCATAATTTTGCTCTCCTATTACTTGATTACGTCTTATGAATTAGCCTTTGCTGAAACCCATGTAAACCCTACGCGAGAACTTGCGGTTTATATCTTTGGGCTTACCAACACCGCCTTGCGCGTCAAATATATTCTGCGCATACCGCGAAAAAGTTTTAATAGCTTTACTCACTCGTGGGTTTTCCTGATAAACATTTCCGTCACGATAGCCAAGGTCTATTATCCTTTTTACCTGAGCACCCATATCATTTATTGACTTTTGCTTCTGTTTTGCCATAGTTTTTTTTTGAAAATTTGTTTTTATTGAAAAAATCACTAACTTTGCAGCCTGTAAAGGTTAAGACTGCTGTGCCGCCTGCTGAATGAGCTAACTGGTCGGGTCTGACCTTTTTTTACACATAATACACTTTATCGGGGTCAAGCTTTAAATTGTTAAACGCGCGTAATAGCCATTGCGTAAAATGCTACTCCAACTTTTGCGCGAGGAGGCTGGCTTGGGAACAGGCCGTTGATATAAACTGAACGCACGAGAAATTGGGCGTTTTAACTTGCCCTTATCCTTGCGCAATCCGTTTATAAACACTCCCTCGCTCATTAACCGTTGCTTAGCCCCATATAAACCCTACGTGGGTGCTGTCGGTTATCAAGTACTTGCGCCTCTCTGGGCGCGCTACCATTGCGTCTTACCGCGTCGACCACCTTCTTGTAGTCTATTTTACCCTGCTTGGATTTCAGGATATTATCTTTGTATCGTTCGGCGATTTCTGTCACGCGTTCATATCTGCCACCAAATGGAGTGCCGGTGTCATTATTGCGTCTAATAAGCTCGGCCAGAACTCTATCTTGCTGGCGCGAGATGTCTTCCATTGATTTAGCTCTTTGCCTTGCCATAAATTTGTGTGTTACGTTATGTTATCCACCTACGATGTCTGCTTCGGTGGTGTTGTCGATTATTTCGTTCTCCTTGGCAATCCACGCCTCAATGTTGAGTCCCTGCTCGGCATTGCCCACCTCCTCGGGGTCAGGCTCACCGCGCTGCCTGCGGCGCCAGTCGGGGTCGTGGTGATATAGCCACGTGGAAAGGGCTTGGATATTAGGCGGCTGTTCAAACTCGGTTTCGCTGACTTGCAGCACTTGATACTCCTGTTCTTCTTTGCCATTGACCACCTTGACCATGGGCGTTCCGTCGTCGTTAAATAGCGGTCGCTTGGTCTTGGCGATGTTCTTAACTTTCTTGCCCCCAAGGGCTGCTTTGAGGTATGCGCCGCGCACTAATGCGGTGGTTTTCCGCCTGCTACGCGCTAACACCTTTAAGATACGGTTGCTTCTTCGCTCGTTTTGTTCATCGTCCCAACCGATATATTTGCCGTTTTTCATCGTGCTAAATGCTTCGGGGTCGAGGTCAAGAGCATCAGCTATCTCGGCATCGTTCATTCCTTGCAGAGCAAACGTGCCGATGTCGATATAGAAATCTTCTCCGTCGTAGTTGTGTTTTGGTTTTGCCATATTGAGCGCTTGTTGTTGCTGCAAATAAAGCAAAAAGGGCACACCTCCACAAAGGTGTACCCTAAAAAATCACGACTATCTGACTAAGGTCGTGAGATTGTTATACGTCCACGCGTTCCACCATTTCGTTGAATAGTTCACCCTTAGTGAACCTATCGTAGGGATTTATGCCGAAACGCTGACAAAAATCGCTCTTATTTGCCCAATTGTCAAAGGACAGCACGATGTATGCGTCCATGTTTTGAGCCTTCTCGGCGGCTTGGTCTTTGACGCGCTGCTTCAACTCCTTCATCTGGTCGATTTTGAGTTGGCGTTCTTCTTCGGGCGATAGGCTGGGAGGTGCGCCAAAATCAGGCACTGGTGGCAGAGGGTTACGGCTGTCATAATCCTCCTCATCATCTGCTGCTGCCATAGCGGCTCGCTCGGCTTGTCGTTGTTCTTTACGTGTTGCTACCTCCTGCGCTCTCAGCTCGTTGGCCTCAGCCATAAGGTCTTGCAGCTCGGTTGCGATTTGTAATTCTTGCTCTGTTTGCAGCAGGAAATCTACGCCAATCATTGAGAGGTCAGCTTCGGTCAGACCTGCCGACTTATAGTCAATGTCGGGAATGAGTTCACGCATCTTGTCGTAGTCCCATGTGCCGCCAACGGCTGGATTGTTAAGGGCGATGTTAATCGTTTTCTCGGTGGCTTCGTCCACGTCTATCACTTCGGCGCGGAGCGTGTAGTCGTTTTCGGGGTAGCCGTAGTTCTCATCGAGGATAAGTACCTTTTGGTGGCCTCCGACAATTGTGTAGCCAGTGCGTGCGTTGACCACGATGCCACCAAGTACGCCAAACTTCTTCAAGGAACGTTTGAGGTTCTTTTTTCCCTCGGAGTCTATGCTTCTGGGGTTGTAGTCCGCTGGACGTATTTCGCTGCGTTTAAACTCGCGTATCTCTGAAGCGAAAAATTTGCTAATGCTGTCTGTCATAATGGTGTTGTTATGCTTTCATAGGCAAAGATACAACAATAATGCGCCCCGAGGGAACGAGAACGCGTTATATTTTACGACATGAGCCGTTAGGTCGTCAAAGGGTTCACTCTACGTGCACATATAGTTTTGTTTTGATTATGTGCGCCTATGAGCAGGAAATCGTTTAGGAGCACTCCAAAAGTTCTCAGGTATCCAAGTCCCATTGCGTTTGGCGTCCAGTTCTATACGAGCACCATTTATGGCATCTTGCAATTCTTCGGGAGTGAGTACGGCGGTTGTGACGCCGCGCTTAGCCAGCCGGCGCTCTACTTCTTCGAGTGCTTCTTTATCGTCCATAGTCTCGCTATTGTATGTAATTAACTACCTGCAAAGATAGTGAATAGTTCTCGATTATGCAAATATTTATTGAAACCCGTTGGTTGAATTAAATTAGAGAATATTTTATCTGCCCAATCGGACGATGATTAACGAAATTGACATATTGCATGAAAGTCATGGCGACGATTTTACCTGCTACTCTGGTGAAAAGTACGCAGGGTCGCTTTGCATAGTTTAGTATAATCATAAAGATTATCGTTGAGCTGAGAAAATGCTGTCTCGATGCGTTCATATCGCTGTCGAAGCCAAATACGTCTGCTGTGATGCCGAGTGCAATGACTTCGGGATCAGAGCACTTCGGGACAACTCCACATTGGGGGATGTTTCCGAGGTTATTTACACGATTTCCGGCGAAATTCTTGCATATTTCAAGAATTTTTACGAAATTTGTCAAGAAGTTGCGCATAAGCAGTGTAATGGTTCTTAGTAGTTTTGTCACCACTAATTTACTAATAATCTGCGACTTGTGCAACTTTTTCATTTATAAATATTTAGAAATTTAATTCAACCAACGAGTTTATTGAAATAAAGTTTAGCCTTTGCTTTTGGTATAGTTCCAACCAAAGTGCTTGGCCAGTTCCTTATTGACCTTGTGGTTTATAACTGCATCGAAGCGTGCATCGTGTGTGTTAATTAAGTTAAGATTTTTGTTGATACTCCCACATCTCGCGTTCGCAGAGGGGGAAAGTTTGATATATTTTTTGCAGGTCTTGCGGATAATGTTCTGCCAGCCACGTCAGGCAGTCGGTATTAAATCCTATGCCAGAGGAGGCTTTGAGAGAATAGCGCACTGGTTCGGGTAGACGGTGTTGCTTCATATATGCCAGTACCTGCTTTTGGTTCCAGTCCGCCAAGGGATATACAAGCCCGTTGTTTATGTAGTTTCTATCCTCGTAGGTTTTGAGCATCAAGTTGCGGTTCATACCGTCTGCCTTCTTCATGCCCAGGAAAGAGTAGTAAACGCCATACTTCACCCTTAATCCGTGTATCACGTCAGCCAGTTTGAGCGCCTTGACGTTGGGCTGCGCCACGGAGTAAAGCCCATATTTGAGCACATAGGTTAAGTTCCAGTGTGGTATCTCTACGAACTCTATGCGTGGATACTTGGCTTTTACCCAGCCTATCCAACGGTCAACATGTTCCAGTCCTTTGACAAAGTACATAAAGGCGCAGACTATGCGCTTGAACTTGGGGTATATGAGGTCTAAGGTTACTATGGAGTCTTTGCCGAGCGAACACATCAGCAGGACGCTGTCTGTTTGCGCGGCCACCTCGCCTATCACTCCATTTGCAATTTGAAGTATGTCTTTCTTAACTCGTCGTGTTGTTTTTCAAATTGATTTAACGGCTATGCAAGGCCAGCATTAACGAACAGATTGTAGGCAGAAGTGTGTTTTGCCACAAGTTCTAAGTAACCCATACGCTTGCCTCGTTCAAGGTTGTGCTGGAGGTCATTTAGTTTGACCGCTATGGCGATAGCATTTTGAGAGTTAATGATATTCTGCACATAGTCAAGATATGGTACACTTTTTCTGTGGGTCAACAGGCGCAACGCGTCAACCACCTTAGCCGAAATGCCACGATTTAACATATCGTCAAACGTATAATCTGTGTCCTCTGTTACATCGTGGAGGAACCCTGCGCATATTTCATCTTCATTGCGCCCCATAAGCCCCACCGCAAGAGGGTGCAGAATAACCGGGTCGCCACTGCGGTCAATTTGGCCACGATGAGCCTCTGTGGCAAGTTTAAGTGCGGAGTCAATAGCCGAGCTTGACACCTTTCTTTCGTTCTCGTTCATAATATTCAGGCGTATAATGCTTGTTGTTCGCGCCATTTACGACCAAACCACAGGCTATTAAGCCCAAGGCGGGGGTGTATTTGTCGTATTGTTCTTTACTGATTGGGGTGCCGTCAAAGTATACGAACATAGCTTCTTTGCGGCTCTCTTTTTCGGTGAGTAATACCTCTTTATTACGAGTGCATTTTTCGTATATGTCAGTGACTTCGCCGTCAACGACTACAAAGCGATAAACCGCGTCTTCGTGAACGTCAGTATACATATACTTAACGCCATTAAATTTCTTTCTTTTTGCCATAATGTCGTTATTTACACTGCAAAGATAATCAAAAAAAACTAATTATGCAATAGTTTTACTGTTTATTTTTTACGAAAACTATCATAATAATTGCGAGAGTCTACTTTAGCAACATCTCCCTTGCGGCGCTTGGGATTATCAGTACGATTACTGCGTAACTCCTCGTAATATCGATGCCCCCACCCAGCATATTGACCAGTGGCACGATATATACGCTCACACTCCTTTTTACCCAAGATTTTGAGAGCTGTACTTAGTGGTTCCTTGGCATAAATCATTTCAGGTGTATTGACTTGAATTTCTGTTGTTACCCCCTTTACGTTTATGTTGATTAGGTGTCCGCTATATCCGGCATTATTCTTTGGTGTGTGTTCTTTATATTCGGTGGTGGCTGGGTGTCGTTTTAAGGTGCTAACGACATCTGCTACCTTATCCTGGCTAACAATGATAGTTGTGCGAGCGCCGTCCTTGACTGGCTTATTGGGAGCTTCTTTTAACTTACGCGCAATTGATGCTTCACTTTTCAGATTAAGTGGGCTAACTATAGCTCCGTGCTTGGCGGCAATTCTTTCTGCAAGGAGCTGAGTAGCTAAGCCAGCCGTCTTTGCATCACGCATAACCTCTTTAACTTTTCGAGCGATAGCGTTATGCCCATTGTTTGATACTATTCCTTCGTTGTTAACTCCGTGATGATGCAATTGTAGCCATGGGGTGGGGGACTTTGCCCCCCCATGGCTGGATTTATTATGCTAAATATTCCTCATCATAGAAACTCGGAGCCTCTACTGGATATTGAACGAACCCTATTGGCCGCATCGCCTGCTCTTTGGGAAATGTATGTCTATGCCAGTACACTCTAATGCCAAAGACATATATCGTGAGCGTCATTCCTGTATCGGTTTCAACCGTCCGTTTATGTATGAGTGCTTTCATGTTAACCCTTTGATAGCCCCATATAGGTGGAGCGTGAATACTTACGGTTTCTAACTCTTTACATTAACCTGCGCTGTTGCCGCGAGCCATGCCTCTAAGGTATTTTCCCATAACGTTTCGTATTTCTGCATAATCCTGCTTGCGTTCTTCGGGTGTTTGTTTGGGTAGGATTTTCCCCTTATACATAATCTCGCGTGTTTTTACGTTTTTGACGTTAGCTGTGTCGTTAATTTGTTTTGCCATAATGTGTTAATTGTTATAGTGTGTTAATTGAATTTACCCCCCCCAATTTCTGGGAGAGGGGTTGAGTGATTGTTCCTGTTGATTATCCTCCTGAAAGTCCCAAGCCAACGCGTACGTCGTAGTAACGCTGTCGGCGAGTGGCTATCTTGTTACGGCCAGATTGGCTAATCTTGTTGCCGTCCGCATCTTTCGCGGTCATAGTCCACGTCATGCCACCTGCGGTCTTGCCATTGCCTGACATACGGCCGTTCTTGGTGGAAGTGTAGGTCTGTACCTTAGTGCCGTTCTCCCACGCCTCCTTGTTGAGGGCGGTGGAGTCTTTGGGGAAACCAACCTCACGCGCGCCAGAAGTATAGGCGGCGTTCCTCTCGCGCCCATTATCGTAACCATTCAATCGCGACTTGCGCTGCGACTTGGTCTCCAATGCTGATTTTTTCTGTTTTGCCATATTATTTGGTTATTTTAATTATCTTTCGTAACTTTGCAACGGAAAAAGGCAAAAAATATGCACCTATCGGTCTACGACCGACCCCCTAACACGGGCGAGCCTGTTGACAATCGGGCCAGGCATCTGCATTATTTTTTTTGCTTTTTCCGTTTTTGTAATACTATGGAGTCTGTGACTTGCGACTTCTGCCCCTTTGGTTCCATTTGCTTGCTGCACCATAACGTTTGCATATAGCGTCTCTCCATTGTGTTCAAACTCGAAATACTGAAACTGCGACACGCGCTTGGGCTTTTTATGCTTGCCACTGCGGTCTACTTCGGAAGGGGTGTCTGTTCGCTTGGCTTCACTTAGTAATTTAGTAATTTCATCAGGGCTATTTGGCAAGGGAGGAATGTAACCCATAGCAACATCATTAGCTATATGCTCCACGGACCTTCGGTCAATAACGACACGAACCAGCTTGCGCTTACCCTGTATCGTAATCGTGGTGCCTTTCAACGAGTTCATCGCTGCCTTAGTTTTGGAGCGCGGCTGTTCTTGGTGCCTAAACGCCTGATTGGCAAACCGTGAGCCACGTTCTTCGCGTTTACGACTTTTTTCGCGAAGACTCCTGTTGCCATATATGTTAATTCCTTCCTTGCTAACTAAATTAGATTTAGTGGTCGTTTAGCCTGCGGAAAAGGAGAGTTTCTTGCCGTTGGGTTGCCATTTCTTACTGCCACGTCCGAAAGCAGCCACGAGGTCGGCATAACGGTCTTTGTGCGTGCCAAAATTCTGCTGATTGAGCGTGCGATTATAACCCTTCATCTCAGAGGAGTTCTTGAAGTCGCCACGGTTGTTTTGGCCTGAAAGGACTTCTTTGGTAACGCGGTCACGGCGCCCTGATACCTTGGTGTGCCCTCTTGAAGCCTCTTTGTTTTTCTTGGAAGATACTTGTGTTGACATAGTTTGATTGTTTTAAATTGTGTGTTTATATTATTGTTATTCTGCACTAAGCCCTTTGGCTTTGCGTGCAATGCTTTCTTTTTTGGAGGAGATGCGCTTTATTGCCATATCACGCATACTCAACATTTAAATTCAGGCGGCACGATATTGTGCCACCTGTTTGTCGGTTATGTCGCTTTGCTTGGTCATTTCTTGGGGTGTACGTTCTGTTCAAGAACTTTGCCGAGCTTGTAGGTCATCTCGCTGGCAATGTAAGTGTTGCCGTCGTGGTCGTAGGTGATGTATTCGTCGTTGTCGTCGGTAAACAGCGTCAGGAACGCATCTTTTACCTCAACCAACGCGCTGTCGCGGTCTTTGTTGTAACCTACAAAGAAACGAATTGCATCGTAATCTATGATGTTGAGGCTGAACTCTAAGTCGGCCTTGCGGTCTTTCAAGTCAGGGTGGTCAAGCGTTTCATACTCTTTGCCGTCTACTTCGTAACGCAAATACTTTTTGAGGGTGGTGGGACGCACCTCACGATACTCTTCGGTTTTGCGACCTGCAAGTATCTCATCAAACCACTTCTGCTTGATAATCAGATTTAATACTTTCATATTAGCTACGTTTATATATACTTCGTCGCAGGTGGTGGACTCGAACCACCGACTTTCGGCAAGTTAAACCGACGAGCTGCCACTGCTCTAACCTGCATGATTCCAACACAAAGTTAATACATAAAATAAAGCGCTCTATATTTAGCAACTATTATTTCACGACATTTGGCTCTAAGTCGTAACCTGCTTTTGTCGTTGCAAAGTTACAACAACTATTCTAAACCACCAAATGCCTATTAAGTATTTAACATTATTTAACGTATGTACTTAGTTTGTGATGAATAGCGCGGTTTATCACGCCTACGTCCTGCCTGAAATCGCGGTAATGTTGGTAGCACGACAGCAGCCCAGCGCAGTTGTCAGAGATAGCCGAAGCGCAGTTAATGCCGAAGATTTCCGATAGACGCTGGCGTAGGCCTGGGCGCATACGTCCGCCTATAAGCGCGCTGGGGCAGTACATATACAGCACTACCATAAGGAACTTACGGCGGTTAACCACTAAGTTAGCCGCGTCGGCATATCCTCGCTTGGCATACACCTCGCAATATGCGTCGTAAAGCACTGGTAGAAGTGACAAATCTTCCAACAGCGGTTTGCTCAATTCGGTTGCCACCCTCTCAATCTCATTACATTTGGTGCGTATGTCGCGGAGTGCCAACACGCGCCCTACATTAAGTTCTTTGTTCTGCATAACTAATTATACTGCAAATTTACGACAATTTGGTGAATATCAGTTAATTTTTTTCAGGAAAATACTTATTTTTTGCGTTTGGGTGCTTAAATTTGCCCCAAAAACAATCTATTTATATGCCCGTACTCAAATTTTCCGTAGATGCCGACTTACAGAAAGTCGTAGATATGCGTAAGGAGATTGGCGAGTTGGAGGCGCAGTTGAAGAGCTTCTCTCCCACCACCGCTACTCAGTCCTTAGAGGCTCTGACCAAGCAACTGGCAGACGCACGCGCTCAATTCAGCTCCCTCACGCAGGCCGCGCGCGATGCTGGGGCTAAACTGGTGAGCGAAGTACAAACCACCTCCGCCAAGGCTAACGCCGTCAAGGTGCCAAAGGTTAAAGTCGATATGGACACCTCCGCCTTTCACGCCAAAATGGAAGCTCTCGTGAGCGACCTGCAAAAGTCAGTAGGCGATATTCGTGCCTTTGGGGAGCAGGTGACCAATACGATGTCAAACCTTGCGAACCTCGCAGGCTGGGCAGTACCCACTACTGGCATTTTTGCTTTCCTCAACCGTATGAAAAACGTACGCGCTGATTTCCAGGACATGGAGTCGTCGATGAAGGTGTTTCTCGGTAGCGCAGAGGAGGGTGCTAAGTTCACCTCCAAGCTCCAAGACTATGCATGGTACAATATGTTTGACTTCAAGCAATTGGTCGGTTGCTCCAAGCAGATGATTGCTTATGGCCACTCTGTTGACAGCATTATCCCCTCGCTCGACAAACTATCCAACGTAGCCACTGGCACTAACGCCTCCCTCAACGAAATGGTTGCTCTCTACAATAAAGCCAAGTCCATTGGCACAGTTGACGGCGAGGCTATCCAATCGTGGGCACTGCGCGGTGTTATGATTAAGGACGTGCTCAAAGACATGGGTGAGAAAATACGCAACAATAAGGTGACGTTTGAGCAGTTGGACAAGGTGCTGACTAAGGTGACCGACAAGGGGGGCATGTTCCATGGCGTAATGGACGCACAGATGAACAACATCTCTGCCTCTATCGGTCAGTTGCAGGATAACACCGACCTTATGTTCAATGCCCTCGGCCAGCAAATGGAGGAGCCGCTGCGTAAGGTTATCGATATAGCTGCTGCCGTGGTGGAGAACCTCCAAACATGGGGCGAGGTAGTATTTGCCACTATTTCTGGTCCCCTGTCGGCTCTGTTCGACACCGTAGGCGATATTATGGACGCGTTCACCGAATGGACTGACGGATTAGACCCCGACACCAAAGAAGCCGCTGTGAAGTCGCTTATGGTGGCGTGGGGCACGTACAAACTCACAGCAATAGGCGCAGAAAAGGCTGTGCAGTTGGAAATGGAGGAAACCATCAAGAAAGCCGAAGAACTCAAAAAGAAGAAAGCCGAAGCCACCGATAATTCCGAAGCTGGTTCGCCGGAAGAAGATATAGACAAGGACTTGCTCAACCGCATCAAACGCGGCAAAATGACCACGGAGGAGGCTAAGAAAGTGCAGGACGCACGCAACTACATCAAGTCAGCCGAAACACCTCCGCTCCCACCACCTGCACCAGTTGATAGCGAAGCCGACATTCTCCGACGCAAGCGCGAGAACTTGGAACAGCAAATGGACGCAGGGCGACAACAACTTGACGCGTTACGTCCCCAAGCAGTAGACAGCTATATCGACATACAGCGCGGCCGGGAGAACAACGCTATCAACTCCAAGCAGGCAAAGATACTCAGCCACGAGCGTGACGGATTGATAGAGCGTGCGCTCAACATCAAGGGCACGGCGGCTGATAAAGAACTATCTAACGGCTTAATGCAAGCCAGCAGCAAACGCAAGAAGTTAGAGCGCTCACGCGGCCAGTTGGGCAAACAGACCAAGCAGGTGGACGAGATAGACTCGCGCCTTGACCAGTTCCACGAACTATACTCGCTGCAAGAGCAGGTGGCTAACGCCCCTGGGGAGAAGAACCGCCAGCGCAGTAAACGCATCTCCGAGCTGCAAACCGACCTTGAAGGCTACAATGAGCAGGACTTGCTGTCGCAACGCTCCGAGCTGATGACCAAACTGGAAACTGACCTCAACGCCTATCAAGCCTCCGTAGATGAGCTTGACAAACTGCAACAACAGAACTTGGAACGTGCCCGACAGCTCGCCGAGGGTGCAGGCACAAATACCTCCCTGCGTCAAGTAGCCGACAACGAAGCAGCCTTGACCAAGAAGATGCAGGAGAATATGCCTGCATCTGCGGCTGCTACCGAGGCAAGCGGTGGGGGCGATGCCGTGGGCAACAGTGAAGAAGCCACCGATGCCATACAGGAACAACTTGAAGCTGCCCAAGAACTCACCGAAGGGCTTGAAGCCGCCGAGGAGGCCGAGGAAGAACTAAGCAAAGCCACCGAACACTCCTCCAATGCCTCACGCGCCCATGCGGCAGGGGAGAAAGCCGACAGTGCAGCCGTGGGTGCGAACAGTGCGGCCAATAAAGCTAATGCCGTAGCGCAGGGACAGGCAGCCAACGCTTCGCTCCGCTCCACCGTAGCCACCAAAGCCCATGCAGCCGCTTCCAAGGTAGCCGCCACAGGGTCGCTATTGCTGAAAAACGCGGTCACCTCCGTCAAAGCGTCCTTTGATGCGCTCAAAGCGTCCATTATCTCCAACCCTATTGGTATGGCTATTACGGCTATCTCTATGGCGTGGACTTTTTTTGCGTCCAAAGGAGATGAGGCAGACAGCCAGACGGAGGAGTTTGGCGAAACTGCCGTAGCCACGACCAACAAGGTGCGCAGTCTATGTGCTATCTTGGAGGCTACCACCGAGGGGAGCAATGCCCACAGCGAGGCACAAGCGGAACTCAATGGGCTTTTTGAAAAGTATGGCATAGAGCTAAACAAACAACTTGGGGACACCGAAGCGATGATTGACGCTAAGCAACGCCTGATAGACAAAATCATGGAGGAGGGCAAGCAAGAGCAAATCACCGCCAATATCAAGCGCATGAACAAGACGCAGGACACTAACCGAGAGGCGTTCGCAAAGAACGCCAAGGACTCTGTTGGCGCTTGGCTTAATGGTGCGAAGGGAGAAGCGGCAAAATACACGGACTTAATCAGTGGGGCAATAACCGAGTCGGTGGAGAAAAATGCCGACAGGATTGCAGCGTTGACAAAGAAAATTAGACAAAGTAGTGATGACAAAGAGATAACCGCCCTTGTAAACGAGCGTGCTGGCTTGATTATGGGAGATGCAACGCAAATGGCAAAAAAATTGTCAGACAATAACCCCGATGTCAAGTTTACGGACTTCCGTCTGGGCGCAGCGTCGAACCGTGTAACGAGTTATGCAGTTGAATTTGCTGAACAAACCGAGACCTACAAAGAAGGGCTGAAAGCCATGTCAGAGACCTCTGCGGCAATGAACGAAAGCAAGCAGCCCAAGGAGGAGGAAATTGACTATATGCGCAACTATGGTGATGCACAGAAGTTCAAAGCCGACATGGTTAAGTTGTTCAGCGAGGAGTCCAAGGACGCACTTGAAGCCGCCAAGGCAGCCCAAGCCGAATACACCATAAAGACCGAGGAGGACGTAAAAAAAATACGCACCGCCTACAAAAGCGCAACAGAAGAAACAAACAAGTACGAGCAAAAGGTGGAAAGCCTTAACTCGGTCTTGAAACGCATATCCGAACTCCAAGAACAAGCAGCCAAGGAACCATTAAGCGAGCTGCAACAAATGGAACTCAACGCCCTGCTCGGTCAAGCACTCAAACTTGAAGATGAACTGGGTGCACTCACCGACACCGAAATCAACCCCAAAGCCAACACTATCCACGTAGACAAACTCAAAGCTGCCATAGATGAAGCGCAGAAAAGCGGTAAGGCAGTGGACGGCAGCGTTATCAAGATTTTGACCGACAGCACTATGGTGGACGGCTTGCAGCGTAAGTTGAACACTCTGAAACAATATGTCGACAAAATCAAAGACGTTAATATAACAATCGGCTTGAAAATCACCGAGGGTTTTAAGGCACTGTTACAAAGGGTAGATGAAACGCTTGGTACGTCCTTCGCTAAGTCTTTGTCCGCAGATGATGAGGTGAATACCGCCCAAGCTAATGTTGACAAACAAACGGCAGCCCAACAGAAACTCTACGACGGCCTGAAAGCAAAATATGAAAACGCCACGAAGGACGAAGAGTTTGACGAACTCATAAGCGCACTTAATAGCGCTATAGCAGAGAACTCCCAAAACAGCACTTTGCGCAAGAAGTTTGAGCTTTTGTTGAAACAAGTTAAGCAAAAAGATACGCGCAACAAACCTCAGGATAGCCAGTATGGCCCACAGGAACGTGCATATGCCGAATGGAAACGGCAGGAGGCCGAGGAGCGCGCAAAGGAGCAACAGGAACGCGAGAACAACAACCGCGGCAAGCAGGCTCAAATAGACGCTATGCCCGAGGGACGCGACAAGACCATAGCCCAAGCCGAATTTGATGCAGAGAAACAGCAGCAAGCGGTAGCGGACAAGGTGCGGCAGGAAGCAAATCGACTTGAACAAGACGCACTCAAAAAGTGGCTCAACGGAGGGTTTAACCGTAAAGAGTGGCAGTTCTATAAAGACAAAGCTGATATCGAACAGAAGCGACAGAAATGGTTAAAGGAAGCCAAAACGAACGTTCAAGCCGGAGCGCAGACAGCCGAAAACCAAGCAGCACTGCAACGCAAGCTCACCAAGCTCCGCGAAGATGAAGCCGCCTCATACAGGGCGTTCATCAAGAAAGTTGGCACATTTGCTGAACGGCTCAAAGCCATTAAGGACGACTATGACTTCAAGATACAAAAAGCAAAGGAGGGTGGGGACTTTGTTGAAGCCGAACGTCTTGAATATGAAAGCCAAGCCGAACAAAAGAACGCTATGAACGAAAAGTTCGCCGCAGACAATGACTTTACGTCCCTACTATCTGACGTCGCCTCTCATTCAGATGAGTGGTTGGAGCAGATGCGGGGAATATTAATGTCGAAAATGGCGAACGCAAAAGAGAACGGCGATATCACCCACGAGAACTTCCAACGGCTTACTGAAAATATTGCCACCATTGAAAAAGAGCTGGGACAGCGCAAGAATGACGCAAATAGAGATGAGTTTAGCTTGCTGAACGTCCTCAAACATGGCTTTGTATACACCGACCCCAAGGCCGAAGCAAAGGTGGACGTTGTTACTCAAGCCGAAGCAGACGTTAACGCAGCCGAGCATAACCGCGAAAAGGCTGATAACGCCTTTGATAAGGCGACTACCGAGTACAACGGTGCGGTCAATGAACTTATTGAACTCGCCAGTAAATTGGGATTGTCGATAACAGCCGAAGATTATATAAATGGTGGCAAGGAGGCACAAAGCCAGTTGCTTAGTCAGATAGGCACTATAACGGGCGGTACTGACTTCTCCCAAACCGCCACGACACTAACAGGCAAGTTAGCGGCGAAAGCTGGGGAACTGGAAAAAGCCACTGAAACCAAAGATAAAGCCAATGATGCAGCGACGAAAGCCAATGATAAACTGCAAAACGCCAAGGACGACAGGGACGGCGCAAACGACACATGGAAAGATAAGTTGGCCGCGGCCAGCAAACACATAGAGAAGATAAATGAGCCTGTACAAGGAATATCTAAACTTATCAATTCCATAGGCTTAGACGACACCGACGCAGGGCGAGGTATGGGGGCGCTGGCCGACTCCATGGGCGCGGCAGCAGGAGCAGCCGCCTCGTTTGCACAAGGGGACTACATTGGCGCAATAACCCAAGCGATAGACGCATTGGGTAGCTTTGGCGATGCGCTCGGAGAGTTCGGTATCTTAGGCGGAGAAAGTGACCGCGACTACGAGGAGAATATGGCAAAACTCACCGCCTCTAACGAAGCTCTGATGCACGCCATACAAGAACTCTCAGAAGAAATGCAAGAGCAGACATTGGTGGGGGCGGTATCAACCGCCCAAAAGCAGCAAGCCAACTTAGAGCAAGCCAAGGCAAACACCCAACGACAAATGAAGGGCTCTGGCAAGTCGCGCAAAAACGGCAGGTTCGGCACAGGTTGGGGTGAAGAGGAGAGCGCCAACGAGAAAATCAATGAGGGTATGAGTGCCGAGATGTGGAAGCACATATCCAGTGTCGTAGGCAAGAGCGTCAGGTCGGCGAAAGACTTTTGGAACTTAACCTCCGAGGAGATGTATCAAGTGAGCGTTCAGGCTCCCGAAGCGTTTGCCGAGTTGATGCGCCTTGGTGACACTGGGCACCAACAAGTGAGCCAATATATCAATGACTACATTTCGTACGACAAACAGGCAGAGGAGCTTATTGACCAACTACACCAAAAGCTCACCGACACCACGTGGGAGAATGTGGCTGACGGCTTCAAGTCTGCCCTGCTCGATATGACCTCCTCCTCCGAAACATTTGCCGACAATTTCCAACAGATTATGGAGCAGGCCGTAGTCAACTCCCTTATGGCTAACACCTACAACCAACAGATAGAACAATGGTATGACACATTTGCTTCGATGATGAAGAGCGGAGGCTTAGATACCTCCGAACTACGTGAACTGCGCAGCCAGTATGAAGCTATATCCAACGACGCGCTGCGCGACCGTAATGCTATCAAAGAGGCTATGGGCTTCGACGGAGGGCAGCAGGGGCAATCGGGTAGCAGCAACTTCTCCTCAATGAGCCAAGACACTGGCAGCGAACTCAACGGACGGTTTGCGTCTATGCAGGTGGCTATGGAGGCTACACGCGTAGGTGTTTCGGGTCTCTCTACGACCGCAGCTGCCTCCTCGCTCTCTTTGGCTAACATCGACGCTAATATGCTTGATCTACTGACCACCTACAACGCGTTCCTGCCCCACTATGAGAGCATGAATAACCAACTATCCAAAATGTACCTTGAACTCCTCGACATCAAATCCAACACCAAAGCAATTATCGAACCTATCAAGTCAATCCAGAGCGATATAGCGGAGGTTAAAAACCATACCAAAAGATTATGATTGAACTACTGATTAACGGCAAAGATGCCTATGCTGAATATGGCGTGCGTATGGGAGAGGAGTTTATAGAAACTCTCACCGAACCTCTCACCCTCAAAGAACCTATCTCCTCGGAGTCGCGCTTAGAGCATGGCAAACGCATAATTCCCGCCCCCGACCCTAAGTTTGCAGCGCGTGAAGTCACCCTCGACTTCACCCTGCACTCTACCACTGGTACTACCCTGCAAGAGCAACAAGCAGCCCTCTGGGCACAACGTGAAAAGTTCCTCACAGCACTGATACAAGGACGCGAAGTCAACGGTGAACACACTGGCTACTGCACAATAGAAGTCCCTGCCTTGGGTAATGGGCTGACGTATCGGCTCATATACCAAGGCAGGGGCAACTCCTACGGCTTAGATGCAACACGCACCTTTTGCCATCTTATGCTGAAATTTGAGGAACCAAACCCCTCCAATCGGGGTAGTTAGATGCGGTCTTGCAAGTAAGCGTCTAACGAGTCTGCATTGAACTCATAGCGCGTGCCTCCACGCCCGAAGTCGACTCTCCGCATATCCACCACGCCCTTAACACCGAGTTCGATTACAACCGACGGTGGCAAGGAACAATATCGGGCAGCGGCATCGGGCGCGAGCCATACCACCTTATCCTTAGGTGCAGAGGTTTCACGCCTGAAAAACTCGCCATAAGTCTGCGGCTCAACTCCTTTGCCATACTTGGTGAAGAAACGTATCGCCTGCCGCTTGGCTTCGGCTTCTCTGCGCTCGTCCTCCTCAGTGAGCACAAAGCCCAACACCTTCTTAGGCTTACTGGGCTTAGCCAGAAGCGTGCCCTTTGCCTCTTTTCTGCACTCGCTCAATGCCATATAAGCGACAATATCACCTACGCGCATCAGGTTCTGCCACTCGCGGAGCAGCACGACCACCACTGACTGTGACTTGTTTATCTCTGCCGCAATATCCACATCAGAGAACTTATAGACATCGCGAAGCAGTCCTGCGGTGACTACAGCCTCGGCGCGACGACACTTGTGAGCGCCGGCTATCTCGCCATACTTGCAGACAGCACTCTTGGCTATCGCTATTATTGAACTAATCACTTCTCGCATAATATCATATCAACTTTACGGATTGCTACATTAATCATAATCTTCATACATAGTTCCAAGTCCTTATTCTTGGCTATGGGATACTCATCTACCACCGACTTGACAAGGCGTTTCAGGTAGGTTAGTCGCGCATCGCCATAGTTGCGGCAGGGAGTATTTAACTTCTCGGAAATCTTAGCATTTACCGACCTATCGTAACGCTCCACCTCATCAGCAAGCGACACTACGATATTGGCATAGACATACAGCGCCTCATTCGCCACGTGCTTATGCGCCTTGTTGAAAGCGTTAAGGTAGGAGAAATACATGACTGTTAGGTGCCTGGCGCAGTCAGCCAGATACTCCTCGCGCAACTGCAAAAAGCGTGCATATACGTTCGCACCCATTTCTTTACGCAGAGCTGAGTAGTACTCATCTACCATTAATTTGAGTATGCGTCCGCGTGGCTTGAAGTCCGACAGTCGATTGGTGCGTGCGTAGTCAAGCAGCTCCTTAGCGAAGTACAGTACGCCTTGCGTCAAGAAATGTGGTACATACACCATTTCCATGGCCTGCTTGCGGTCGAGTAGTTGAAATATTTCCGTGGTAGATAACTCGTGCTCACCACGTTTGGGTTCAGGGAGCATATAGGAGGGCGCGACCTGCTTATGCACACTCTTTCCCAACACCTGCCCTACCATGTCGGGCAATGCCGTGTGGCTAAAATGTTCCTGTACCATTAGACCAGTCTGAGGTAGTCCAGTATCTTCACGCGGCGGATAGCGTCCAAACGCATATCATAACCCTGCTTCAACTGCTCTTGCATCAGGTCGGTGGCTTCGACTATATCCTTTGCGCAGACAAGCATAGAGTATTTCATTTCTTTCTCTTTGCCTGTATCAATATCGGTGGTCACGTCTACCACTGTAGCCTTGAAGAAGGGCTTATTCTCCTCCTTGTTGTTGACTATCTCTTTGATGTCGCTGCGGAATACTGCCACAACGTCCACCTCGCCTCTCATTCCGTCATAGAGTTGGTAGCCTGCTGCTTCGGCTTCGCCGTGCAGTTCTGCGTCCAGAATATAGTGCTCCTTATGCACTTTCATTTCGCCCCCGTCATCGGGCTTTTCTACGTTTACTTTGATTTCGTATAACATAATAGTGAGGAATTAAGAGGTCAGCACCCCTATTGATACTGACCTCGAAGTTGTTTTTAGAATGGCAAGTCGCTGTCGTCTGCGGTCGGAGCGTTGTCGATGTCAGACACGGAGGGCAACTGGGCAGGAGCCAAGCCAAAAGTGCGCGTTTCCAAGTCGCCAATGATGTACTTAACGCCGTCGATGCGTTCTTCTTTCTTCGGTGAGCAGGAAATGAAGTGAGTGAGTGTGCGCTTGCGGTCGCCATCATCAAAGGTTTGGGGCGTTTTGCGTGCAATCACAGCCACGTTCAGGAACACGCGCTCTACGCCGTCGCGGCACTTCACTTTCTTCATCTGCTCACGCGGAATGTCGCTTAGGCATATGCTGCCAGTAAGAATTGAATTTTCGGTCATAGTTATTGTTGGTTAAATATTCTTCGGTGGGTAATATTACCTGCTTCGTCTTGCGTGATAAGCCACTCAATAAACCGTTCACACATCATACGCAAGGCTATGGTGGAAGTCTCGTGGTCGTAGGTGTAGCACTCTTTATACTGCTCGCCACGTATAATCTTATTGGTGGAGGTGGGCTTGGTCAACTTGTAGATAGTATACTCAAACTCGCTAACTTCGGTGGTTAGCCCACTCTCAATTGCGCAATAAGGATATACGTGCTTTTGCCACTTGCGCTCAAACTTGCCGTAGTTGTAGTAGCCAGTAGTCTTAATGTCGTAAATTTTATCGTGCCGCCACTCATCTAAATAGCCATATAGCAACACTTCGCCATACTTTGTGGATATAGGAGCTTGGAGCATCACCTGCGACAGTGAGCCTGCGAAATACCGCGCTGCTTTGCGGCACAAGTTCACGTCAAACAAGAACTCAAAGCCGTCCAACGTAGCACGTATAGCATACGGGTAGCCCTCATCGGTGCGCAAACTGGTTATGGTCATATCTTCACGACCGCAAGGAATATTATGAATTAGGCAGTCCACAACCTCATTAAAGCAAGTGCCTTTATCGGCGGCTTCACTCGGCACACCGTCTACTCGGTTTACGCTGTCGAGGAGGGTTTGCTCTAAGTGGTCATACATCTCATCAGGAGATAGCACATAGTCACCCACCTCTTTGTCAAGGTGCTCGCCACGGTCGTGGGCAGCCTCGCTTACCTTGTTCCATGCCTCCTCGGCTACCAGTTCGTAGTCGAGGAGGTTTTGGAACGCGTCGAGTAGTGAAGGATATATACGAAACTTAGGCTGCGACATAAGTCTTGTTTTCGGTGTCGTAGGTCAAGCCCAGTTCTTCAAGTTTGGCTTGGAATAGTTTGCGAGCCACTGCCTTTGAGTTGTAGACCTGCTCAACGGATTGCAGCCACGTCACAAACTTGTTCGCACCCTCTGCATCTTTGATTTCGGCTACGTTAACGGTGATTAGGTCGCGGAGTTGCTCAAACTTCGCAGTCATTGCCTTGCTCTCTTCTTGGCGGAGGGTGTAGGCAGCCAGCACGCGGCTCATGAAGTTGTTCTCGCCCACCAACGCGCCTTTGTCGTCAATCAGCACAGGAACCTCAATGATACCCGGCATATTGCAGGTGTTCTTGGCGATATACTTTTCGCAGGGGGTAAAGGAGATTGTGCGCTTGTTGCCGTACATCTCCATGTAGCCCACAAGGTCAAGTTCTTTGGTCAGGTCATTGCCCGACGAGCCGCCAATTTCAGGACGTATGATAGTTTCGTCACCTCGCTTTTGCTCAATGTCGTGAGCGACGAATATCACGTTACGCCCCATAGCAGAGCAGTTCTTGATGAAGTCGAGGAACATCTGTTTGCGCTGGCCAAAGCCTTTGAGCGACAGAGAGCCGTCAAATTGCTTCATCTTGGGGTTGGTACGCTTGATATACTCCTCCATGAAGAACATCATCTTACCGACAGTGTCGATAATAATGGTTTGATAGTACGGAGTAGCCTTGACTTCATCAAGGGCTTCGAGGGTTTCCTCCCAAGAGCGTACTTGCACAGTGTCGATGCGGTGTGCGCCATTTACGCGTGTTACGCCGTTGTCAAAGTCGAACAGCACAGCATTAGGAGCAGAGCAGGCAAGGCTGGACTTACCCACACCAGGAGACCCGTAGATTAGGGCGGTGAGCGTATGCTTCATTTCAAGCTCGCTCGGTTTCTTAATCAATGACATAGTGTCAGGAATTATTTGTTAAACAATACGTATATAATATCTCGGGTGGAGCAATCGGGAGTTGAACCCGAATTTGCGACTTGCAAGGCCGCCGTCTTAGCCGTTGGACTATTGCCCCGGAAAACTTTGCTATCTTCACAGACGGCAAAGGAGGTGTCTTTATTCATCACATTTTCTTATGCTCGATTTCACTTACTAATACCTATCTTTAAAGCGGATTAACTCGGAGCCTTTGTAGCGTCTACGCCCACTAAGACCGATAAAACTATCTATACCACCGCATCTGCGACCCAGTTTGGCATATTTCAGGAGCGTCTTGCGAGTGCAGCCCAAATAAGCCGCAGCCGCTGCGGTCGGGTAGGAGCCGTTTGCGTCTATCTCTACCATATCAACTAATGCGTTTGATTGTCGCCTCAGTTTGACCTGCCTGCACTCTGAACTTGCGTCCACAAGATGCACTAAACACAGATACGGTAGCACGTATGCTGCTCTCACTATATAAGCGGTAGGGAACCACGAGCGCGTCATCAGGCTCTAACTCGACCAAGGAGGGGCGAAGTCGCTCACCGCGTGAAAAATTTCTTGTTATCATTTGCGTATATGTAAAATATTTAGTACCTTTGCAAAAAATTTAAGCACGACTACTCTTTTTGTATCGCAGTTAAGTTTTTTACACTGCAAAATTACAGTAAAATACTTAAACAACCAAATTTTAGTTAAGCTTTTAACATATTTTAACATATTCAAGAAATGAGTACCGCAGCCGAACGCGTTGAATTTATTAGAAATCAGGCAGATATGAATTGGAGCGACCTCGCGCGCTTCATCGGCCTAACCACCCAGCAAACATTCTCCGACATACGCAAAGGCAAGCATGGCATCAGCACCAAGCTCGCCAACCGCATTGCCGACAAGTTCCCCAATCTCCGCCGTGAATGGATAATGTTTGGCACAGAACCCATATATGTACAAGGCGCAAGCTCACTCACTGGCGAGACGTCATTCATTCCCGACGGCTATCTCCCAGTGCTAAACTCTAAGGACAGCGTAGGGCTGGCGACTATCTTCCCCAAGGCAGAGGCTATGATGCGCAACGAGTACAATGGCATGCAGGAGTACTCCATAGGTATGCTGCTCGCAATCCGCCCAATTCAGGACGTGACCAATCTGCTTTACGGCTCCGATTACCTCATTGAGACCGCCGACTTCACTCTGCTCCGAAAAGTACAAAGCGGCAGCACTCCCGACTCCTACGCCCTTTGCGCTACCTCCACCGAGGCTTACTCTGACGGGCGCAAACTCTACGAGCCTGTCGAAATAGTCAAATCCAAAATCCTCCGCGCATACGCAATTTGTGGCTCTGTTTCCCCTCAGCAATAACCATTTGCTGACCCTATGTTTACCCATCTAAATTTAACATTTGCAATTCCTTGCAAATCAACAAGTTGTAAAAGGGTGTAAATTTGCGTTATAAATCTATTCAGATGCTATTCAAATTACGGTA